>OCAI01000024.1_pt1 | contig 245703 bp, 185 predicted proteins | sample 1538271 | NCBI WGS metagenome assembly OCAI01 (sample SAMEA2580269, study PRJEB22360) | human gut metagenome | biome: human gut; feature: human-associated habitat; material: faeces | place: Denmark | collected 2008/2010 | reverse complement strand
GTTTATAAAACGTGTTGATTCTATTTTCATCGGCAAATGAAAGAAGAATCAAGAGACGTTTTAAAAACTGTCTGGAAGTGGTGGAATTTGACTATTGCTGGCTTCTTATTGAAATAAGAAAACAGATAAGTAGTATATATGTTATCGTTGAAATATATTAGATTAAGAATAGATACGCATCATATTGTCTTATTACTTTTTCTGAAACTTGAAGGACTACAGCCTTTGTTTTTTTTAAAAAATTTACTCAAATGGCTTTCATCGGTAAATCCTAGTTCTTCGGCAATCTCATTTATTCTCATTTGACTATGTAACAATCTGCTTTCGACCAATTTTAGTTTATAGCTTAATATGTATTGCTGCATTGTTTCGTTGGTGTGCTTTTTTATATAACGTCCCAAGTAACTTTCAGATATACCAAAATGCCGACTGATTTCTTTTGCTCTAATTTTACCTGTTTGATAGATATTTGCTTGAATATATTGAAGAATATCGAGAGACTTATCATCTGAACATTCATCGACTTGTTGAGGTAAAAACATAGCTATATTTCTTGCCACAACAATAATTATAGTATTTATCAACTGCGTGATAATCTCTTTACTATACAGATTCCTATTTACATACTCCCGAATAATTGCTTCAATCATTGGTTTCACTAATAACTTATCCACCTTATTTCTAAGGATGCAACCCGGTTGATGATTTGCATGTTGCAAAATAAATTCTAATCTCTGAATATTCTCTGAACCAAATATGGCTGAATGTATATAGATGTCATTAAACTTGATATTAATGAATTTTGTAGTTGTGTGAATCTCAAAGGAATGAGAATCATTTGGAGTTATCAAGAACAAGTGTCCATCATGATATGGGAACATATTATTGTTAATCCATTGAATACCTGTTCCTGTTAAGATGTAGACTAGTTCAAAAAAAGTATGCTCATGCTCAGTTAATAACGATTCATTATGCTCGTTAAAGCTGATCTCAAATGGTTGATGAAGATTTTCTTTTTTCATACCTCAAATATAACACATAAAGCGGAATTATACCAATATAGCGAAAATATATACCTATATTTGAAATAAAATAGGTATAACTTTGCCACAAATCAAAATTAGATTACTTATGAACTTTTTAGAACTATCAAAACAACGTTATTCAGCAAGAAACTATTCTTCTGATATGATTGAGCAAGAAAAACTCGACTACATTTTAGAATGTGCCCCTTTTGCTCCTTCTGCTGTAAACTATCAACCTTGGCACTTTTTTGTCGTAAAAAGCAATAAGCCCAAACTACTGATTCAACAATCTTATCCACGTGAATGGTTTACCGAAGCTCCACTCTATATTGTAGTTTGTGCTGATAATTCAATTTCTTGGGTGAGAAAATCAGACAATAAGAACCATGCAGATATTGATGCAGCAATAGCGACTGAACATATTTGTTTAGCCGCAGCAGAACAAGGATTAGGTAGCTGCTGGGTATGTAATTTCGATCCAGATATGCTAAAGGATAATCTTCATTTATCTTCCAATATGTACCCTGTGGCAATTATTTCATTAGGTTATGTAAAACAACCACCTGAAAAATCATCTAAAAGAAAAGATATAATCGAAATAGTTTCAATCTTATAAACGTAACAATTATGAAAACAGAAATGGAAAAATGTCTAGCTGGTGAATGGTATGATTGTCATAATCAAGTTTTCTTGGATTTAAAGACCCGAACACATAAGTTATTGATGAAATATAATTCATTACCTTATGAGGATAAAGAAGAAAAACACAGCTTGCTAAAAAAGATGCTAGGTAGTATCGGAATGAAAGTTTCGGTTGCCAGTCCGTTTATCTGTGATTATGGCTGCAATATACATATAGGGGATAATGTTACTGTAAATACCGGTTGTACCTTTGTGGATTGTAATAAAATCACTATCGGAAGTAATGTTCTTATTGCCCCTAATGTTCAGCTTTATACAGCAACTCACCCTATTGATTTAGATGAACGGCTAGCGCCTGTTGAAACAGAAGATGGAATAAAACGAGTTCGCCGCACTTACGCTTTGCCTATTACAATTGAGGATGGATGCTGGATTGGTGGAGGTGTAATAATCCTTCCCGGAATAACAATTGGGTACGGTAGTGTAATTGGAGCAGGTAGTGTTGTTACAAAAGATATTCCGGCAAATAGTTTAGCTGTTGGAAATCCATGTAAAGTGATACGTCAAATCAATCAAACTAAGAAACTATGATAAAATTGGTCGCTTTTGATTTGGATGGTACAATTGCCGATACAATCCCAATGTGTATCGAAGCCTTTAAGCAGGCAGTATCTCCCTATGCATCAAAAATATTGTCAAAAGATGATATTGTGAAAACATTCGGACTTAATGAAGAGGGAATGATTAAAGAGGTCGTTTCAGAAGATTGGGAAAAAGCTCTGATTGATTTTTATGTGAAATACAAAGAAATGCACACAGTCTACATTCAACCATTTGCGGGGATAAGAGAATTGATAACAGAATTGAAGAAGAACTCAATTATTGTATCTTTAATAACAGGTAAAGGTCAAAGGAGTTGTGATATTACGCTTCACCATTTTGAAATGGAAGCTCTTTTTGACAGTATTTCAATCGGATCTCCAGATAGAAACACAAAAGCGGAATCAATGGCAGAACTAATGTCAAAATATAATATCCAACCAGCAGAAATGGTATATGTTGGAGATGAATTTTCCGATATTACCGCTTGTAGTAAAGTTGAAATACAATGCTTATCTGCTGCATGGATAGCCTCACTCTCAAAAATGAAGAAATTAGAAAAGGAAAATCAAGGATATGTGTTTAGTTCTATCAAATCACTTCATTCTTTTCTAAAGAAAGAAGCTCATTTAGTTTAGATTCATATTCGTAGATTGATTTTAGTATTTTCTGGCATAATGGATATTTATTGGTAATATAAAAGCATGAAATCAGACGTAAAGTCTTTCTATATAATACTTACCATTAAAATTATGCTTATGAATGTATTGTTAAACATGAGGATGTTCAGACTATTCTATGAAACCTCACAAGAAGTAACTAATAGTGAAATGCAAGAAGCCTATGGCGAATTTGTTGAACAGATTAGAACTATAAGTAATGGAAATGATTATTCAACTACTTATCGAATTCTTGCAGCTACCCGTATCGAGATAGCTTTACTTGAGACAATACCTCTTTACGGGCAGGGGGAAAAATGCGCTTAAAAAGCTGTTCATACAAAAGGTACAGGCTACTGTTACCGCAGAAATGGAACTGCTGAATCTAAAAATTCAGTATCCCAGCCAATTTCAAAATAGAATAAACAGCCTTCCACCTTCACCACTCTATTTGACCGACAATACCAACTTAGTTGAAATCATGGAGTTGATTAGTGGACTATTCCTATCACAAAGGGTAGTAACCCATGCCGGAACAAAATCACCATTAACAGAAATTGGGAGAGCATTTGAACACCTCTTTAATATCAAATTAGGAGATGTTCACAAGAAACACGAAAGCGTCATAAAGCGAAAGCCATCTAAAGTAACTGAATTTTTAGATACACTTCGCAAAGCTATTGCTGAAGAAAGTAAAAAGAAAGGTTATCTATAAATCAGGAACTTACCAACAATTGTTAGGGGAGTAGATATACTACACCCCTAACTTATTTGTATCCATTTACCGTACTTTGCTTCATCAATCGATTGAAAACAATAATGTTGAACTAAAAAATGAAGCAAAATGTATATAGACAATGAAAACTTCGAGAAGTGGATGGAAAAGCTATCCAAAAAGCTCACCGTAATCGGACAAGATTTGAAATCTCTTATCAATACTGATACAGTACTAGATGATAATGAGAAGATTCTTGATAATCAGGATTTAGCTTTTCTCCTGAAAGTATCTTTCCGAACTCTTCAACGCTACAAAGTAAATAATCAACTTCCTTATTTCACTATCGGAAGGAAAACCTATTATCGGGCTGTAGATATTCGAGCTTTTGTTCGTGAACGTGCCGATTCCCAAACCTACAAACGGTTTGAAAAAGACAATCAGTTGACAAATCAGCCCTGATAGCAAAACGCAGTAGAGGGAAGAAGCCTGTGTGCGGGCTATTTCTTTGTGTTGTCACCTCGATTTAACAGAAACTGCTTCACCTATCGGTTCAGCCCGTTTCGCTAAATCGAGCAAGAGGGAACTGGACAAGTCCTGTTCTTCCCTCTTGCTCTGCGAGGCAAAGCCTTCGGCTTTAGCGTGTTACAAGAACACACTGTAATGACACCTGTAATAAGCATTTTCTTTGCAACGCTTATTATCAGGTATTTATCCATTCATATTTCTATAAAAAAGTAATTACTATGCCAAACAGCAGTCGAAAAACGATATTCACGACCATTTCCATTGACAAGGAAACGGCAACTTTGGTAGAAAAAATATGCAAACGCTATTCACTGAAAAAGAGTGAAGTTGTAAAGTTGGCTTTTGGGTATATAGATAAGGCACATATCAACCCATCCGAAGCACCAGAATCCGTAAAATCAGAACTGGCGAAAATAAATAAGAGGCAGGATGATATTATCCGTTTCATCCGTCACTACGAGGAAGAACAACTGAATCCCATGATACGGGCAACAAATTCTATTGCTTTGCGTTTCGATGCTATTGCCAAAACTCTAGAAACTCGTATTCTCTCTCAACAGGAAGCCAGCCAGGAGAGACAAACAGTCGTGCTTAAAAAGTTAAGTGAACAGTTTTGTAATCATGCCGATGTGATAAACAACCAGTCCAAAAAGATTAATACACTTTACCAGATATACCAACGAAATTATAAGAAGCTACTTCAACTGATACAACTCTATTCAGAGTTGTCCGCTTGTGGTGTGATGGATGGCAAAAGGAAGGAAAACTTGAAGACTGAAATCAGTAATCTAATAAATGCATAGGATTATGCACATAGATTTTGCTCCACCATCAAACGGAACATATAACAATGCAGGAAGTAGCCGACAGCTAGCTAATTATTTAGAGCATGAAGATTTAGAACGAATGGAGAAAGGCATCTATACTGAAGGCTTTTTCAATCTTACAGATGATAATATATATAAATCAAAAGTCATAAAGGATATAGATACAAATATTGGGCAACTCCTAAAAACGGATGCTAAGTTTTATGCTATTCATGTCAGCCCATCGAAAAAGGAACTTCAAGCAATGGGTAATACAGAACATGAACAAGCCGAATCCATGAAGCGGTATATCCGGGAAGTGTTTATTCCTGAATATGCCAAGAACTTCAATAAGGAACTATCCGCTTCGGATATAAAATTTTATGGTAAGATTCATTTTAGCCGCAACCGTTCCGATAATGAACTGAATATGCACTGCCATTTGATTGTGAGCCGGAAAGACCAAGCAAATAAAAAGAAGCTATCCCCCACTAACCAATCATAAGAGCACCAAGAACGGAGTAATTAAAGGTGGATTTGATCGTGTGAACCTATTCCAACAAGCGGAAGAAGGCTTTGATAAGCTGTTTGGTTACGAGCGCCAACAATTGGAATCTTTTGATTATCAGAACATGATGAAGAACGGCAATATAATCGACCAACTTAAATTACAAAAACAAGAACTTCAATCCAGTGAAAGAAAAACAAAAATCAATCAAGATAATAATCAAGAAAATTTGCTATTTATCAGTCTTGAAAACAAAGAAACAAACAATCAGATAGTCTATAGAAGAAACAGGTCTGATAGATTATAAGAAAATTAAGTTGTCTCCATCAATTTCGTTTCACCAAAAGCACCTATACGAAATTTTTAATTTCAAAAAACAAGTATGACGCCAAAAGAGAATATAAATTATAAAAGTAGTACACTCATGCCTAAGATTACCAAACCATTATAAATCATCACCTTTCAATTTTTAAAATACTCATTAATGTTGTATCTTTGCAAAAAAGTAAGAATTATGTTTCAAGATAATGAATATATAGGTTTTGTTACGTACACACAAGGCAAAAGGAACCGAAAAATTCCTTTTGGTATAGTTTCACAATCTTACAAACAGAAAGCCATTGTAACGCATTATAGTAGGAAAATAAGAAAAAATCTGATAGCAATTGAAGACAAGCGCTACTTTTCACACCTAGGAATTGATATAAAATCAATATCAAGAGCCTTATATATGAATATCAAAGCTCGAAGAATCATACAAGGAGGAAGCACCATAACACAACAGTTAGCTCGCAATCTATTCGAAGACCATTCTATAACCTTTCATCGAAAGATAAAAGAAATACTGTATGCTATGTCCTTAGAGAGAGAACACACAAAAGAAGAGATATTAGATTTATATTTTAACAATATTTATTGGGGAAAAAACTTATATGGAATAAGAGCAGCAAGTTTATACTATTTTGCCAAAGAGCCTTATCTCTTATCACAACAAGAACAACTATTACTATTAACCATATTAAGAGGACCAAATTATTATATAAGACACTCTGATTTATGCATGAAAAGATACAACCTTCTTAATGAAATTCTTTTTAAAAAAGGAATTATAAGTAAGAATGTTTATCAGAATAATAAAATGTGGACATACAACTTTGAATACAATAAACTGTCAATAATTCCTCCATCTGTAATACCATATATCACAAAATCTATCAATAATAAGAAATCAAGCATACTAACAAGCCTCAATTTTGATTTACAGAATTTTATTAATTACACTATAGAAAAATCTCCTTATCCCATATCAATTGTTATTTTACAAGATGGGAAAATAATCGGTATTAATAGTAAATATGGAATAGATTATCCTCTTACTTTTCATTCTAATATAGGCTCTACATTAAAACCTTTTTTATATACTTTTTATAGAGAAAATGGGGTTTCAAAAGAAGAAACATTTAATTGCATAACTACAATTAACAATCAAAAATGGAACGTAAAGGAAGCAGAACTACCCAGCAAGTCTGTCTTAAATATACAAGAAGCACTTTTGACATCAAATAACAACGCTTTTATAAATGCTGCCAATAAAATAGGCATGAATAACGTCTTAAAATTCATAGCTAGTTTACTAAATAAAGAAGAGAGCAATATACACCCATCTAGCATTCTTGGAGCAACTAGCGATGGAATTTCTTTATTTGAGCTCACTAAATTATATGCTGATTTTTTCCTAAACAATGATGATCCTTTTAAAAATGAATGCAAGCAACTATTATGTCAAATAGCAAAAATAAAACTAGGAATAGATATAAATAACTTATTTTTAAAAACAGGGACTACAAATGGAAATAAAGAAAGATTTGCAATTTTAGGGAATGAAAAGATTGTCTTAGGGATAATGAGGCAAGAAAACTCTATAAATGATTATTCTAAAGATGGAAGCTTTATTAACTCTATTAAAAATATTGCTCGAAATATTTTTAGCCAAAAAAAAATGTACACATGGATGTAATCAATAATTTCATATCTGAGAATAAAGACATATTAAGTATATTAATTACGCTTTTAGTAGGTTTCATAGCTTGGATATGTAAAGAATTAATCAAAACACCTATGAGACAATCTAGAGAAACTTTTTTCAAAGTAACAGAAAAAAGGATTGGCATATTGTCAGAACTGTACAATTATATAAATATAATTGCATTATTTCCTCAAGAGACAAATATAAAGGAAGAACTACAAAAAATAATTCTATCAGACAAACTGGCTTATGTTGATGAAAAGATAATTGTAAATATTATAGAGATTGCATTTAAAGAAGTGACTAATGAAAGATTAGTGTTAGACACAAGAAAGGAGCTAAGAGAAACGATTGATAAATGTGCAGAGATAATTCGAAAAGAAAATCAATATTTTCTAAAACATGACACGACTAATACTTATAAAAGAGTAATAGCATATTTTATACAACTAATTAAAGCTATAAGCTTTATAGTATTTATCCTAATTGCTATTTTCTATCTCATAAAAAGTATTGTCTTTTTATCTGTTGTATGGATTATATTTTGCTGTATATTCATATTTGCTGTGATGTTGATTCTTGAGAAATATATAATATAGCTACATATTTTTAATAATGCAAATGAATTGCATATCTTTGTTCCCAGTATTCTCCATGAGCAAACTACCGCAAAAGCACGTAGCAAATTAGTGGGTTAAATCATGGGATATGCTTGAAGCTAAAAATATAAAGTTTTAAATATCAGCATGGTAACTCTCTTAGGAGAATCCCAGGCGGATCACTAAAATAAGAGAGCAATTCAAAGTTATTTTTTGAGTTGCTCTTTTTCATAACGCAAGATGTGCAATATCTTAAACCAAGGATGATGGTAAAAAGAATAAAGAGACATACTCAATGTCTACCCGAAAGCAGCACAATAAGGAATTAAATTTCCTATTATAAAGAATCTAAAACAAATACAAATGTCGAAATCGTACAATAGGAATCCTATACGATTGCTTATATTTGTACTATCAGATCGTTTTTCAACAGATACCCTTTCTAAATATGTACAAAGAATACTTACCATGCCATATACTTGCTCCCTATGTTGATAGATATTGGGAATTCAAAGGCCAAACAGAACAAGGTATGCAAATAAAATTATCTACAGATGGATGTACAGATTTTATGTTTATATTAGAAAGTACAGTTAATCACGGCATTATGATGCAACCTTATCATTCTTATTTTATTGGTCCCATGAACATCTGTTCGACATTAATAACATCATCAGGTACTATCAATACATTTGGAGTTCGCTTTCGTCCATGCGGACTATCCCGTTTTATGAAAATTTCTCTAAGCGAATTGACAAATATAAGATTAAGTGTGAATGACTTAGATACTATTTTCAGCGATTCTTTTGCTGAAAGGTTATTCGAAGAACAGGGTATTCAGGGCAAGATTAATTTAATAGAACGCTATCTGAAAGAACACCTATATAAAAGCGACCATACAATGGATGCACAAATCGCATATGCTGTGAATCAAATTAATGCGCATGAAGGCAAGATATCCATAAGCCATTTAATGAACGAAGTTAATCTGTGCCAACGACACTTTGAACGAAAATTCAAGTTACATACAGGTTTTACTCCTCAAAAATATAACAGTATAGTAAGATTCAAGAATGCGATTAAAATATTGAGGAACGAATCATCTGACAACCTTTTATCAGTAGCAGTAAAAGCCGGATATTATGATGCTTCTCATTTATCAAGAGAAGTGAAAAAGCTATCCGGTAGTACTCCAAATTTCTTTTTATCATTGCCCCCCGATAATGAGACTACTATCATTTATACAAAATAAAAAAAGTCGAATTCATCCAATACCCATATCTTATTATACTTTATATTTGCAGCATTAACCAAGTATATAAATAATAAGAACATGAAACTTTGGAAATATAGTGGGACATTTTTAACAGCGACAGGAATCATTCATACGATTTATGCACTATTTATCGGAAAAGATGCTTTTTCGGAAATGCTCAGAAATGGATTGGTAAACTCTATTGGAGAGAATTATAGTCAAGGATTCGCCTTTTGGTTCTTGATCTGTGGAGTAATACTTATCCTTTTGGGGCAAACGCTTCAATATTATATCAGAAAAGAACAAAAACCGGCACCCGTATTTTTAGGTTACTCTATTTTACTGCTTACCATAATCGGTTGTATTATTGAACCTGCCTCCGGTTTCTGGCTCTTTTTGCCGCAAGCAATTATTATTATTTATTCAAATAAAAAAAGAGGATTGTGATATCCTTCAATTTTGAAAAGAGGGCAGACTTGTGCCTGCCCTCATAACCATTAAACAAATCACATTCGAGTCTTAAAGACCTACTAGCGATTCTGGTTTTAGAAACTCTGCTCAAGGCAGAAAGCGTACACACCTATACAATAGAACACTGCATAATAGCAGCATTAACTAGTCACACACCACCAAACAGATCGTTTAGAATTAAAGGTATGCGAATGATGTGAGTCCGGCTACCGCTTTATATCAGACATCTTGAAATGCCGGACATTTTTTCCTTGGGGAATATTCAGATGTCTGCAAAATCTTCTGATATTTTTAATATCATTATCACTATAATAACTAAAATTCCAAATCAGATCATCCACATTTCTTACATTTTCAACAATTGCCTTAAAATATGGAAAGTCTACATCACCCAGCGAATGACCAAGCAATGTAATCTCTTTCAAATCATTCAGCGACTCAAAAAAGCCCAAGTTATGATCTATTATGTCATTAGAATGTTTTATGTTCTTCGCATAATAATTTTCCAAACGCTCCTCAATATGATCTACAGCATAATATCTTATTGGATTTTTCCAATTCCCTTTTTTCATATCCTTTAAAAAGAAAGCGAGATAGACCAACTTATCATTGGCAAAATATTTACCCTTCTTATCCTTCAGATTCGGGCGATATCTCCGACGATTTTTATGTTTATGAACCCACTCTTCAAAAGCGACTTCATTATCCTCTACATTATGCCCTAAAACCAAAGAGCCAAACTTCTGCCTTCTATCGCCGTGAATATAAAGAATATGTTTCCGGGAAATATTATATTCTGTTTCAAGAAACAATGTATAATTAAAATTCAGGTAAACAGCGTTCGGATCAAGATACAGCATATTCTTCCTAAATCCTTTCTTATAATGTATTGTATTAATCCAGCGGTGAAACAGATATTGCATTTCGAAGGTACAAGAAGAAACAACATCAGCAACAATATCTATAGGACCTAAATATTCAGCATAACTAAAATTCTCGTCATCTTCGTATAATCGCGGCAAATTCTCATCAACAAAATCAAAAATACGTTCCCTGTTCAGTTCACTAAGATATTTTTCAAAATCCTTCCATAAATAGTCTTTAGCCCAAGTGTTCTTTGGAGCCGGCAATTTGCGTCCGTATTGAAGGCACAAAAGATAATCATTATAATCATCAAAATTATTCATCATAGATCGGGGACCGAAGAAGAGTTCGAACATCTTTACGACAAAATCATTGTGCTTTAATAGGTAGTTGCGAAAATCCATATAAGTAGAATCAGCACCATGATATCTGTCAAATCCATTACCTATAATATAAAGATGATGTATGGGATCACCATTAATTGAATATCTTTTTTTTCGATAAGGTTCGAGCATTTCGGCTCTACGCTGCAGGCAATAATCTTTCATCCCACTGACCAATTCTTTCGTTGAAAGGTCAAGCGGACATTGCATCAAATAATCACGAGCACTATATTTGGCCATATAATCTCTAGCTCGTTTAAAGGTGATCCCGTCTATTCTCATGAATCCATTGCGAGCTCTGTCAATTAGACGAGCTCTATCAAAAGAATATAGAATATCACTATCGCCAATGTTCATAATTATCAAATTTTCGGTCACAAATTACAGCATCTATTGCTCTAGACCAAACTGTATCATTACATAAGGTAACAAAGATAATAATTTTCAAAGTTCGCTAGTCTCATTGACCAAAGATAACTAACCAATTTCATACCGTTTGACTTATTGCTATGTAGCTATGAATAAAATAAAACTTCGTCAGCAAATCATATTTTCATCTATCATTCAACTGTTCAGCCTGTTACAATGCATCTTCTTATTCTTTTAATGTAAACAAACACATAGTCTGCTGATTTGAAATTGTCATTCTATAAAATAATTTATGCCTTTAAGCTAACTCACATAATGTGCGATAGCTAATCCATATCATGTGCGGTAGCTATTGCACATTATGTGAGTTAGTTATCGCACTATATGCGCCAATCAATATCATAGATAGAAAAGCATGATTGCGACATTCAAATATACAGAGAGAGAACATAATACCCAAAAAAGAAGGTGCATTGTATTCATTTGTATAATAGAGTATTATGGGAAAAAGTGACTATGAGTTACTTACTCTATTGATGTTTCTTGAATCTACTTTCGAGTTACTGCAATCATTGCAGACGAACACAATAAACATTTTCTCTATAAAAAATAATATCCGCGGGTGCATAAATTAATTCGTCCGCCTATAGGCAACGTTTCATCCGGCTATAGGCAAACGAAACGTCGGCTATAGGCAAACTTGCGTCCGGCTATAGGCGGACGAATTAATTTATGCACTGGAAGGGATTATTCATTGCACAAGCCGGAGCTAAATTTAGCATAAGAATTCTTTATCCAATAAACCACTTTTAGATTTGTATGATTTGAATTTATATATAGACAGTGTAGTTCATTTCTGTACCGGTTTGCTCATTGTTAAATCATTTAGCCCATTATTAAATCATTCAACCCATTTTAAATGATAAGCAAGAAGCAATAATTCAATTGCTGACTTCTATCAATTATTTGATTAGAACACATTTATAGGATATCTATCAAATTAAAGCTCCATTTAGTTATTCTTCAATGTCCGAACAACTAAATGGAGCTTTATCATATATTTCTAAGAACCCTAAATAAGGAAAAGGATAAACCCATTATTATTTAGCGCTTTCCTCTTTTCCCTTATCATATTTATCTCTTTCGATTTTAAGTAACTCCTCAAATAGTTTCACAGCTTGATCCATTGAAAAATGGTTGAGATTTTCCACATGAGTAATAGGCCCTATATTAGATGCGCTTACATGGCAGTTCTCATAGAAATTGCTTGTGTAGTATAATACAGTTTCTTCTGTAAATTTCTTTAAGCCTTCTTCTGTAACCCCCAATGCAGTAGCCACTTGTTTTAACTTCTCATCATCTATCTTTTCCGCTTGTTCCATTTTGGAAATAGCCTGTTTTGTCACCCCTAGCAACTCCCCCAAATCCGTTTGCGTCATACCACGAAGACGGCGTATTCTTTCTATTTTACGCCCCAAATGTGAACTGTTTGTATAAGTTTCTGTTTCCATAATATTTATTTCTTAGTTAAATTAGTTAATCAACTAATAATAATCACCTTTTCTTTAATAATTCAATTTTCTCTCTCTCACTTTGCAGCAGACGTTCATACAATTCCACGATTTTATCCAATGGATTGAACTGCTGGGCTATTGATGTAGCTCCTTGTTCAAAGGTGTTATCTCTAATGTTATTGATATTATATATTGCCTTCTCAACATCAAAATCCTTAATCACCTCAGCAGATATCCCCAATACAGAAGCTATTTGATTTAGAAGCCCTTCTTCGATTTCTTCCTGTTTTTCAATCTTTGAAATGACCTGTTGATTTACACCAAGATCAGCCGCTAAAGCCTCCTGCTTCATACCAAAATAAACACGGATCTTTTGCAGATTATGTCCGACGTGCCTCCTGTTTGCTTTATTTTTTACTTCGACATCCATATTATTGTTCTTTATGTGATTACATTGAGACAAAGATAGTAAAAATCAACCCATTCTGACTTAAAGTCAACTTTATTTTTTTCAATCCACAACGCTCTATGCCTACTTTTGTCCAATCAGTCTAAATAAGTTGATATTGACCGTGGCGCCACATCAAATACATACACTCAGAGATTGACCGTCAATTCACGGTACAATCGCAGTTTTAACCAATAAAATCTAATAGCCTATGGAGTAAATCAAATCGGTATAATCGGACATAGATTTAAATCATTCAGAGATTTAACTATTCAAAAACCAATTAGTGAACATACAATTAAACAAAAAACATGAAATCATTTTCTGATAAAACAAACATAGGGACAGACGTTACCCTAAAGACAGTTTATATGATAAGATTCTACCTGCTATTCCTTTTAACAGGAATAATATCGGTAGTCGGAGCCACACAAGTCTACGGCCAGCAGAGCAGAAGCATCTCCGGCGTAGTGAAAAACTCTCAGGGGGAGACGATAATCGGAGCTAATATTGTAGAAAAAGGCACAAACAACGGGACTATTACAAATGTAGACGGACTCTTCACACTGCGTGTTTCGCCCAACGCAGTACTCAAAGTATCTTACATGGGATACATAGAACAGGAAGTCAGCACACGCAATAAAAGCAAACTGGAAATCACGATGGTGGAAGATGCCCGACTGATTGACGAAGTGGTAGTAGTAGGATACGGTTCCGTCAAAAAGCGGGATCTGACAGGAGCGGTAACCTCTGTCAAAAGTGCCGAGGTACTGGCTGCTCCTACCAGTAATGTGATGGAAGCTCTTCAAGGAAAGATACCCGGCATGGACATCACCAAAACATCGGGACAGGTAGGCGGTGAAGTCAGCATCTTGCTGCGTGGTTCGCGTTCCATATATGGCAATAACGAGCCACTGTTTATTATCGACGGAATCCCCGGAAGCTATAGTCAGGTCAACCCTTCCGATATTGAAAGTGTCGATGTTCTGAAGGATGCTTCATCCACCGCCATTTACGGTTCGGCAGGAGCAAACGGTGTTGTGATTATCACCACAAAAAGAGGAAAAGAAGGCAAAGCCACAATCAACTTTGACGCGTATTACGGCTTCAGCGGATCGCCCAACTACAAACACGGAATGACCCAGGATGAATGGGTGACTTACCAGAAAGAGGCATACCGATATAAGAACGGTGATTTCCCTTCCGATATGTCTGCCCTACTGGGCAAGCAGGCTTTTACAGATGCGTATAATGCCGGAAAATGGATTGACTGGGTAGACGAGGTTTCCGGTAATACAGCTACCACACAAAAGTACAGCCTTTCGGTAAGCAGCGGAACGGAAAAGACAAGGATATTCGCTTCGACCTCCTACAACCGGGAAGAAGGCCTGCTCAGCAATGAAAATCTGAACCGGTACTCTTTACGACTCAACATCGACCAGCAACTCTTTTCGTGGGCGAAAGTCGGTTTTACCTCCAATCTGGTGTACCGTGATTTGAATTCCGGCGTGAAAAACACGTTTACCCGTTCCCTCTCCGCTTTCCCGTTGGGGGATGCCTACGATGAGGAAGGCAAGATCAATCACGAATATATCACAGGGCAGTATTCGCCGATGGGAGATTTTATAGAGAATCAATATGCGAACAACACCCGTTCCACTTACCTGAATATGAGCGGGTATGTCGAACTGACTCCTCTCAAAGATTTCACATTCACCAGCCGGATCAACGGGACATTGAACCATTCCCGACGAGGACAATACTGGGGAAACCAATGCAACGCCAACCGTCCGAGTTATGCGGGTTCGCCTCACGCCTCCATCACCAATGACAACGCATGGAATTACACGTGGGAAAACATTCTGGCATACAGCACGACCCTTGCCAAAGCGCATACGGTAGGAGGTTCTTTAATCACTTCGTGGAACAAGAACCAGTCGGAAAGCAACATGGCTGCCGCAAGCGGACAGATGGTAGACCAATGGTCGTTCTGGCGGTTGACTTCGGGTTCCTCCCCACATGTGGAATCGGACTTCGCACAGACACAGAAAATGTCTTTTGCTTTCCGCCTCAACTATTCATACAAGAGCAAATACTTATTCAACTTCTCCACCCGTTGGGACGGTGTCTCACAATTCTCCGCCGGACACAAATGGGATGCTTTCCCGGCAGGCGCCATAGCCTGGAGAATTTCCGACGAGGCTTTTATGGAAAAGACACGAAGCTGGCTGGACAACCTGAAACTGAGAGTCAGCTACGGCATCACGGGCAACTCCGGCGGAACAAACGCTTACAGCACCACTACACAAGCCTACGTATATTCTGCCAGCGGAGTCTCTGTCAATGGAAAAATCGTTCCTTTCACACAATACTCGGAGACTTACGGCAGTGCCGACCTCGGTTGGGAAAAATCGTACAACTGGAACATCGGTCTGGACTTCGGCGTACTGAACAGCCGCATCGACGGTTCCATTGAATGGTTCAGAACAACCACCAAAGGATTATTATTCAAGCGTATATTGCCCATCACCAGCGGACTGACCGGATGGGGTTCTCCTCTGTCTATCTGGCAGAATATCGCCCAAACCAGCAATCAGGGAGTGGAAGTGATATTGAACTCCCACAATATACAGCACAAGGACTTTACATGGAACACGACCCTGTCCGCCACCTGGAGCAAGGAGAAGATAGACAAGCTGCCCGACGGTGACCTGATCTCCGAGAACCTGTTTACCGGCGAACCGATTCACGCCATTTACGGCTATAAATATGCAGGTATCTGGGGAAGTGACACTCCGAAGGAGACGCTGGATGCATATGGCGTAAATCCGGGATTTATCAAGATAGAGACAGTGGATAAAAACGGAGACGGCGGAGTACATAAATACAGCACCGATGACAGACAAATTCTGGGACACACGAATCCGGACTGGATCATCGGACTGAACAACTCCTTCACCTACAAGAACTTCGATTTATCCGTCTTTGCAATGGCACGCTACGGGCAGACAATCAACAGTGACCTACTCGGCTACTATACCGCAGAGCAAAGTGTGACCAAGAATCAGCTGGCAGGCGTGGATTACTGGACAGAGGACAATCAGGGCGCATACTTCCCGCGTCCCGGAACGGGAGACGAACAGAAAACGGTATATCCTTCGCTGAGAGTACACGACGGCTCCTTCATCAAGATCAAGAATATCACTCTGGGATATACCCTCCCCGCCAACATTTCCCGCAAGGTATTGATGGAGAAATGCCGCATCTACGCTACGGCCTACAATCCGTTCATCTTTGTGAAAGACAAGCAACTGAAGGACACAGACCCCGAAACGAACGGTTCGGACGCGTTTCCCACCTATCGGCAATTTGTATTTGGAGTTAATCTCACATTCTAATTAAAGAAGAAAATGACAATGAAAAGTATACATTTAAAAACAGTTTTTTGCTCTGTCCTGCTGTCCGCACTATTCCTACATTCCTGCTCGCTGGAAGAGTACAACCCGGGCGCATTTACCAATGAAACATTGGCTACCTCAACCGAGGGATACGAAACACTGATCAACCAGTGCTACTTCGCAATGGAAAGGTTTTACTACGGTGCCGCAGACTGGATGTCGCTGACCGAAGGGGATACGGACCTCTGGACGTACAAGGCTAACCAATCGACAAGCTACACCGAATGGTTCTGGTTTTTCGCCGGCACATCGCCCAACACGACCTACACCAATAACTGGTGGAACGGGACATATGACGGAATAGGTTCCTGCAACGAAGCCATCGCCTTAGGCGACAAGCCTCCCTACGCCACAGAAGAGGAACGGAATGCGAAAGTTGCCGAAGCCCGCTTCATGAGAGCTGTCTATTACTTCAACGCAGTGGAACAATTCGGAGGGGTAACCATGCTTACGGAACCGGAAACCAGCCTCAACTACTCTCCTGTCCGCACCGACCCGATGACTATCTACAAAGAAGTCATCCTGCCCGACCTGAGATTCGCATCCGAATGGCTGTCAATCGGGAATCATGCCACGACTACCACCCCGACCAAGAAAGCCGCTCTCGGTTTTCTGGCAAAAGCCTGTCTGCAGACCTACGAGTATGGAAGCACGGAATACCTGCAGGAAGCTCTCGACGCAGCCTTGCAGCTGATCTCCGACTGCGAATCGGGTGGCGGGAAATACAACACTTATATGTATCCTACGTACAGTGAAGTATTCGAAGAAAGCAATAACTGGGAAAACAAGGAAGCGCTCTGGAAACATCGCTGGTATGCAGGCACGGACGGACACGGTTCGAGCAACGGTAACTACAAGTTAAACCGCAATGACGAGTATTTCCTGTGTGACATCAATAAGTTCGGTGCCCGTGAAGACAATCAGGAGACACGACTGACATGGGAAGGCTCCGTCAGCGGCATCTTCATGCCTACGCAACACTTGCTGAATCTGTATGTACAGAATGACGGCACGTTAGACCCCAGATTCCACCAGTCATTCACTACCCAATGGAAGGCCAATAAAAGTTATACTTGGGACGAAAGTGCCGTACACATGTACGACAAAGACGAAACAGTTATCGGCAAAACTCTGAAGAAAGGTGATCCGGCCATTAAATTTATCATGCCGCAGGATGCGGATTATTCTACGGAAAAACAGAATGAGCACAAGACCGACTATTTGTTGATTGATTACAACCATGTCTACAGTGATAGAAACAACAATGTGAATATGAACTACTCGTATACAAATGTAACAGGGAATTACAAGAACGACGGTACCAGCGAGAATCTGTTCCGTTACTATTATCCGTCACTAAACAAGCACAACAGCAGTAACTATTACGTTGCAAACGCCTCCAAACAAAGAAACGGAAACTTAAACGCTACGTTTATCATGCGTATGGCGGAAGTCTATCTGATTGCCGCAGAGGCTGACATTTATCTGAACGGAGGAGCGAATGCCGCCAAATACCTGAATAAGGTTCGCGAGCGTGCCGGAGCAAATCCGTTAACGGGCAACATGACGGTTCGTGACGTATTAGACGAAAGAGGACGCGAACTATGCGGTGAATATTGCCGCTTCTACGATTTGAAACGGACAGGGATGTTCAAGAGTTCCGATTATCTGAAAGATACTCACCCGGATCTCGCACGGTTCTTTGATCCGAATTATGCTTTACGTCCCATTTCTACGACCTTTACCGCTACCATTATTAATGGCAGCGAGTATCAGAATCCGGGATATTAAATTATAATACCCATATACCCAATCATTATCGGTACAATGATCCATATAGCCACACTATTGACTGTACCAACGATTGGGTATATTTTCCACACCTTTCCACATTTCCTCCACACCTCCTCCCAAATATCCATTTTTCAACTTCGCTGTTAATCTGTATCTTATCTTTTTAAGAAATTCTTTATACCCCATTGGTATACACTTTGTATCGACCTTACAACAAATGTGTTTTTAAATATAAAAGTATGAAGATTAATCAAAGGTTAACATTATGTTTTAGCTTACTGTTTAGTTTGTTGAGTATTTCGTATGCATCCGCTCAGCAACTGAACATATCGGGCGTTGTTATATCATCAGAGGATAATGAACCACTTATCGGCGCCACCGTCAGTGTAAAGGGAAATCCCACCAAAGGAGTGATTACTGATATCAACGGTCAGTTTCAGTTGTCCGTTGAAGCCGGAACCAAGATGCTGGTCGTATCTTACGTGGGAATGAAAACACAGGAAATACGCGTCCCCCGAAAAGAGAAAGAACTCAAGATAGTACTTATCCCTGAAACGATGGATATTGACGAGGTAGTAGTAACAGGTTATGGTAATTTCTCCAAATCTTCGTTCACGGGATCAGCCAACACACTGCGTACAGATATGCTGAAAGAAGTGCCAGTGATGAGCGTTGAGCAAAAACTGCAAGGTATGACTACCGGCGTGCAAATAACCAGCAGTTCGGGTCAACCGGGTGCCAACCAAAGTATTCGTATCAGAGGAATGGGATCGTTTAACGCTTCACAAGAACCTTTGTTTGTCATAGATGGAGTCCCGGTTACTTCCGGAAGTATGAGCTCCGGCGGTCCTGATGCAGCATATATGAACAATTCCAAGACCAATATCATGAGTACGCTGAATCCTTCGGATATCGAAAATGTGACTGTCATCAAAGATGCGGCAGCGGCTTCCCTGTATGGTTCCCGTGCTGCTAATGGCGTCATTTTGATTACAACTAAAAAAGGAAATACCGGAAAGGTACGTGTAGATTTGAACGTGTCAGGCGGTTTCTCTCATGCGGCTGTCGACTTCCGCCCTACCTTGAATGGTGACCAACGTGAAGAACTTCTTTATGAAGGATTGCTGAATTATGCAACAGACAACGGTATGGAGTCTCCGGCTGAATATGCCAGTTCCAATATCGGCACGTATGCGTATAAACCGGCTATGGGATACACGGACTGGCGAAAAGAACTGCTCCGCACCGCTACACATCAGAGTTATGAAGCTTCCGTCTCCGGCGGTAACGACCGTTCTACATTCTATGCCTCGCTCGGCTACAACAGTCAGGAAGGATTGGCCAAAAACTCCAGTCTGGACCGTTACTCTGCACGTTTGAACATGACGCAAAAAGTCGGCAAATACGGAGAAGTAGGAGCAAATATGATGTTCTCACAAATGAATCAGGAGATGAATGAAGAACGCGGATCATCTATCAACCCTTTCCTGTGCGTAGCTATGACCATGACACCCTCCATGGTGGTACGTGATGAAGAAGGGAACTACGTAGGAGCTTATGACGGCACCAGCCTGAACCCGTTGCGTGATATACTGACCGATTACAACCGCGTGCGTATGACACGTATGTTTTCAACCGGTTACGCAGCGATAGAGCCGGTCAAAGGTCTCAAACTAAAGGAGACATTAAGCTATGATTATACCATCCAGAAGGATTCACGCTATTATAACCCTTTGAGTTCGGCTGGCCCTAAAAGCGGAAGCGATGCCCAGACAGCCAAAGGTTTTATTGAATACGGCAAACTGATTTCATCGACCTCCCTGAACTATGTGCATACTTTCGCCCACAAGCATCACCTGGATGTATTGGCAGCTTATGAAATAGAAAGTTACCAGACAGACCACGCTTCGGGTGAAAAGTCCAAACTGCCCAGTGATAAACTGGCAGAACCGGATAATGCCGCCGTATTGAACAGTTTCAAGTCTGCCACTCAGGCCTATCGGATGATTTCATATCTTTCACGACTGAATTATGATTATGACGACCGCTACTACATTGCCGGAAGTTACCGCCGGGACGGCAGTTCACGTCTTTCACCCAACAACCGTTGGGGTAATTTCTGGTCTGTATCGGGCATGTGGCATTTGGGCAACGAGAATTTTATGAAAGCCGTAAAACCGGTTCTGAGTGATGTCAAGATACGTGCTTCGTATGGTGTAAACGGAAATCAACCCGGCTCATACTATGGCTACAAAGGGCTGTACAGTTATGGCGAAAACTACATGGAGGCAGCCGGATCTTATGAATCGTCACAACCTAATGATTTGTTGACATGGGAAAAGAATTACAGTTTGAACCTGGGTATCGACCTTTCATTTATTAACCGTATTTTCGCGAGTCTGGAATATTACAACCGGGATACCAAAGACTTGCTCTACAGCCTCCCCATCAGCGCCACTACCGGATTTACCAGCTATTTGAGCAACATCGGACGCTTGAACAACAAGGGAATAGAATTTGAGTTGCGTACGCTGAACGTTGTTTCCAACGACTTTAACTGGACCAGTGTTTTCAACCTGAGCCATAACCGAAATAAGATTGTTTCACTCAACGGACTATTGGATCAAACGATTGAGGGAACATGGTTCATCCATAAAGTAGGTCTCCCCTATCATACGTTTTATGTAAAAGAGTTTGCCGGAGTAGACCCACAGACCGGTTATGCCCAATATTACCTGAACACTAAAAATGAGGACGGAAGCTACAATCGCGAACTTACCACCGACGCTGACAAAGCAGAATCCATTCCGTACAAAACAGCCACTCCCAAAGTATCGGGAGGATTCACCAATATTCTGAATTACAAATGGATAGACCTGACTTTTACGCTGACTTATTCATTGGGCGGCTACTCGTTCGACAAACTGGGAACTTATATTGAAAACGGCACTAGCTCCATCTATAGTTCACGATACAACTTACCCGCATATATGATGAACCGTTGGCAGAATCCCGGAGATCAGACAGACATTCCCCGGTTTGTATATAACGAATCGGCTACTTCTACCAACTCGTCCCGCTATATCCATAGTACCGATCATTTACGCCTGAAGAACTTTACACTCGGCTTCACACTGCCCAACCAGTGGACGCAAAAACTGATGATTGACAAAGTACGCATATATTTCTCGGGAAACAACCTGCTGACCTGGGCCAAATGGAAACAGTATGACCCCGAAACACCCGTCAACGGCGAAGTCTTTTGTGAGGCTCCTGCTATGCGTACTTTCAGTTTCGGAGCACAATTATCATTCTAACACACATGTCATTCTAACTAAATAAACAGCATAATGAAACGAATTCATATATACATACTTACAGCAATGGTTTTGCTAAACAGTTCCTGCTCGGCAGACTGGTTAGACCTTAACACTACCAGTTCGGTAGAAACAGGACAGGCAATCGTAACACTGGACGATGCCCAAATCGCTCTGAACGGAATTTATCGTCTGGCATCCGGCCACAGCTACTACGGAGATAACTATTGGTATTACGGTGATTGCCGTGCCGCCGATGTACAGGCACGTATAACCAAAGGAGACGGAAAACGCGTATCTCCCTATTATGAATACAACGTGCTTGCTTCCGATAATCTGAATATTGTACTGCCCTGGAACACCGTTTATAAAGTAATACGACAGACGAATAATCTGATACAGAAAATTGAGTCGGGCAGTATTCAAAGCAGTGATACCAAAGAACTGAACCGCATTAAGTCCGAAGCGCTGGTCATGCGGGGACTTTCTCTCTTCAACCTGACCCGGTTGTTCGGAATGCCTTATACGAATGACAAGGGGGCTTCATTGGGAGTACCCATCGAAACCTCCCCGTCCGATCCCACGCATAAACCGTCACGCAATACTGTAGCACAATGCTACGAACAGGTAGTCAGTGACATGAGCAATGCACTCTCCGGATTGACACAAGAGACATCCAATGGTTATATCAACTACTGGGCAGCTCAGGCATTACTATCGAGAGTCTATCTGAATATGGGTGAATATCAGAAAGCCTATGATGCCGCTACGGATGTTATCAACAACAATGGCGGACGTTACCAGCTTTACAGTTATGAGGAATATCCCAATGTATGGGGACAGGATTTCCAGTCGGAATCATTATTCGAACTCTACATCACTTTATCCGAACCCTCTGGAGGTACAGGCGGTGAGGGTGCTCCGATGGTTTATGCCAACGAAGCAACAATCGACTGGAATAATCTGATCTTGTCGGAGGATTTTCTCAACCTGCTGAATGAAGATCCCAAGGATGTACGCCATTGCCTGACAAAGGAATCTGTTATAGAAAACAACACCGGACTTCCGACTGCCGCCAGGCACGAGAAAGTCTATCTTGCCAAATTCCCCGGTAAGACCGGAGATGATCCCAAGACCAATAACATTTGCATCATCCGCCTTTCCGAAGTCTATCTGAATGCGGCTGAAGCGGGACTGAAAAAAGGAACGAATCTTGAAGAGGCACAAAGTTATCTGAATGACATTATCAGCCGCCGTACCACGGATACGAGTCAACAAGTATCAACAGAGACTTTCACTCTGGACAGAATTCTTAAAGAACGCCGCAAGGAACTGGTTGGAGAAGGGGAAATCTTCTATGACTACTTACGCAATGGCCTGGCTATTGAACGCAAAGGCAGTTGGCATCTTGAAACTCTGAAAGCATTTAACGCACAAAAGATAGAAGCTACCGATCTGAGAATAGCTCTGCCTATCCCGCAAAGTGAGATAGATGCCAATCCGAATATACAGCAGAATCCAAGATAACCAACGTCTATTGATGTATATAATTTCCGGAATAAACTGGCTATATTCACATATTTAACCTGTCCCCCTGATATCAAAGAAGGTACATTTCATAAAAACTGAAATGTACCTTCTTTACCATTCAACACAGTCCTCACTCTCCCGCTTCTTTCCTCCTTAGTAAACGAATCGATAAAACAAAGCCCTTTTTCACCTGCATCTATTGTGAGCAGAATTGTTTTTCCTATTTTTGCACTTGACAGAAAATTATTAAGGGCTACTTTATGAGGAATATTATAGATAAGATGAACTCTTTGTATCCAATTTCGGATGAAACGATACAAATACTAAAAGAAAATACAGTATTATGTCATTTTCCAAAGAGACATCAACTGATAGAGGCTAACAAGTTTTGCAAATCGGCTTATTTTATAGAAGAAGGGATGACCCGCTCTTTCTGGCTGGTAAACGGAGAAGAGATAACAACTTCTTTTGCATGTGAAGGGGCGATTGTCTTCAGTATGGATGAATTATATTATAATAAGATGAGCGAAGAATTTGTGGAAACCCTTGAGGATGTTGTCGCATACAAAATATCACTGACGGATCTGCTCCGGTTGTTTGAAACCAATATCGAACTGGCAAACTGGGGAAGAGTGATTCATCAAAACGAATACAGACGCCTGCACCGTTCGCACAAAGACCGCCTTACCCTGTCTGCTAAAGAAAGATATGAAGCATTCAAGCTTCAGTTTCCTCAAATGTGCCAGCGGATACAATTAGGATACATCGCCTCTTATCTGGGCATAACACTTTCAACACTCAGCCGCCTCAGAGCATACAAATAATTCTCATACATGGTAAGATTTTGATGCAGGACAAATTTTTAAACCTATAAAATCCGTATTTTTGCGGCTTCTACAATGACTAATACTAATTTGAACAATAATTTAAAACATGCAAAAAATCTCTTCTTCTGCCTTTGCAGACTCTAAACCCCATTACGTACTCCTTGACGGACTGCGAGGGGTTGCGGCCCTTCTGGTTATATGGTATCATGTATTTGAAGGCTTTGCCACAAGTCCCATCGATCAGAAATTCAATCATGGATATCTGGCTGTCGATTTCTTCTTTATTCTGTCGGGCTTCGTTATCGGCTATGCTTATGACGACCGTTGGAAAACAACGATGACCCAGAAAGAGTTCTTCAAACGCAGGTTAATCCGTCTGCATCCGATGGTTGTTATGGGAGCCGTTTTAGGCGCTATTACATTTTGTATACAAGGCTGCGAGCAATGGGATGGCACCCGTGTTTCCATATCCATGGTCATGTTGGCCATGCTCCTCAATCTTTTCCTGATCCCGGCTGTTCCGGGTACAGGTCCCGAAGTCCGTGGAAACGGTGAGATGTATCCTTTGAATGGTCCCAGCTGGTCTTTGTTCTTCGAGTATATCGGTAATATTTTGTATGCCCTGTTTATTCGCCGACTGTCTACCAAAGCACTTACGATACTCGTTGTGATAGCAGGAATCGGATTGGCGTCCTTCTCGATATTCAATCTTTCCGGCAACTATCACTTAGGAGTAGGCTGGTCGATGATCGACTATAACCTGATCGGAGGTTTTCTACGCATGCTGTTTGCATTCTCTATCGGATTATTGATGTCACGCATCTTTAAACCTGTCCACATCAAAGGGGCTTTCTGGATGTGCAGCGTGGCAACTCTCGTTTTACTTTCCATGCCCTACGTTGGCGGTCACACTTCTCAGTGGATGAACGGCATTTACGATGCTGTATGCACCATTCTTATTTTCCCGCTACTGGTCTACCTGGGTGCTTCGGGAAAAACTACAGATAAAGGCACAGCCAAGATCTGTAAATTTCTGGGAGATATATCTTATCCGGTATACATCATCCACTATCCTTTCATGTATCTGTTCTATGCCTGGTTGTGGAGTAAAGAACCACATATTACTTTCTCCCAGTCCTGGCCGATAGCCCTGGTCGTATTCTTCGGAAGCATCTTGCTGGCTTATCTTTGTCTGAAACTATATGATGAGCCTGTAAGAAAGTGGCTGAGCAAGAAGTTTCTGGCCAAAAAATAAGAATAGTATCTTTTAAAAAGAAACAATCATCTCACCTTGATAAGAAAGAATGCTTATCAAGGTGAGGCTATTTTCTCATCTTTGGCAAAGTCCGACTAAAGAAAAATAGAAGGCAAATAACAATGGCAGTTTACTCAAAACAAACAATAAAAAAGAGCATTACACCATGCTTGATGCAATGCTCCCCATTAAATCAATAAGTATTACGAACTATCCAAAAGAGAAAGTCATATGACTTTCATTATAAACCTCTACCAGTCCATTCTTGCGTTCAATAAACACTTTGTTTTCACGTGCCAGCCAACCGACTGCCAAAGCCGTGCTTTCTACACTAAGATTTACTTTTCGGGCAAGTTCCGGGATGGAAATTCCATCGACTTCATTGAGAACATGCCAAATCTTTCCCGCGTTGACACCTACAATTTTCTTATCCATAGTAGTCTTTTTAGAATTAATACAAAAGGGAAACTAACTCGTCTAAGGGACAACGCTTTTTCACTATAAAACCCAAACTAAAGATCTTTTCATCTGTTTTGAATGTTATCTTGATTATCGAGGATAGGTATAAAAAAACGTGAGCCTTTTCTTCCCAAATGTAGCAACAGGAACTACCAATCCCTACAACACAAATGAGAAGAACGCCCACGCAAAGTATATGTATAATAAGCGTAGGCGTTCAGCCATTTTTACGTGTTGTAATATTTACCTCGAGGGTAAAGAAATTGGTAGTTTCGTTACTACGTAAAAAAGCTGAACGCTTTTCAATATTTAGTCTCAATGAACGCACCTTTCAACGGCTATACAAATATAGCAAAATTTTATATTAAAGATTACATTCGTCCTTTTTTTTTGCTTTGCGACTACTAATTTATCACATTTCTTAGCATTACAACTACAATAGAGTCTCTCTCCTCATCAAATCTCCCTTCCACTTAAGCGCCCTATTTATTTGCCGGGTTCAAGAGGAAGGGAGAGATTTGCTAAATTCAACCAACTACATTGTAAATGTACACTTCAGGGGCTGCCTGAAAGTAGGGCTTTAGTTCAACTACTACATCCTGATTAAACAAATCAGAGACTAAATACCCTTCGGCCTCTGTTGTAGAAGTAAAACCATGAAGTACCTGCACATCTTCCCCCCTTACAAGTAATTGCTTACTGACTGCACCGGATATTGTATCCAAAAACGGTTGACGATACTTTGTGTACACAGCTGCGGCAGCCGCACGATCGTTCTCATTTACTTTAAGAGTTATTTCCAAATAAGCTCCCACAGTTTTTTCTGTTGCCATAATCTTTTGTTTTTAAATTAACACTGCAAAGTTAGAACTACCGGCATTGGTATTCAATGGGGTTTTAAGAAAATGAATGGTAAATTTGAGAAGGCTATTTCATACTTTCAAACTCACTTCCTTAATTTACCATTAAATATCTCTTTTTTACCATTGACCTGACATAAAAACAACTTATCTTTGCAAGCAAACTTATATCCATCAATTGTATTACTAATACCATATCCGCTAATGAAAAAGACAGAAACATTTCCTCTTTATCATTTGGAAGAAAAGACACCTGCCAGTATTCAGTTCGAGCTAATGAAAATGCCGGATTTTTTCTTTGAAAACGGCGACAATCCCAAGCAGCCGCACATACATGGCTTTTACCAGATTATATGGTTTCAGAAAGGTACAGGAGTCCACTATGTTGATTTTAAGGAGTATTCGGTAAGCGACAATACGTTGTTCTTTATATCACCCGGCCAGATACATTATTTCGACAATAATCAGGAAGCTGAAGGAGTGATTATTCATTTCAATGAAAGTTTTCTTTCAGACGAAGGAAGCAGCGAAAATGTATTCCTGAAATATAATGTCTTCAATGCCTTCGATGCTGTTCCTTATTATAATGTAACCCCGGAGAATATCCAACGTTTGGCTTATATTACAGAAGAAATGGAGACTGAAAGCCGGAATATAAATACATTTGCCCATAAAGACTATCTAAAGTATTTAGTAAAAATGTTCCTGATCTACATACAGCGTATCGGACAAAGGGGAACAGGCATCCCATTGTGTATCAACAATTCGTCCAATCGTACTTTTGTTCAGTTCCGTCAAACATTGGAGCACCACTACCGACACATACACACAGTTAAAGAATATGCCAATTATCTAAACGTATCGACTAAAACTCTGACTAACTGTGTTTATGAAAGTTCTCATAGTACACCATTGAAGATTATCAATGACCGAGTGATACTGGAAGCCAAACGTCAACTGCTTCATTCCAGTCTAAAGATCAAAGAAATCGCTTTCTATCTGGGATTTGAAGATCCATCTTATTTCGTAAAATTCTTCAAACGACAGACAGGATATTTACCGGCAGAATTCAGAGAATAAATTAAACAACTTATGAATATAGTATACAAAGAGACAAAAGACTTCACAGAACAAGAGGTAGAAGAACTATTCTTGTCTGTAAAATGGTTATCGGGGAAATATCCCGAACGGCTAATTAAAGCATTAAAATCTTCGTCATTAGTAGTAACCGCATGGGATGGAACCCAATTAGTTGGCCTCATCCGTGCACTGGATGATGGAGAAATGGTTGCATTTCTCCATTATTTATTAGTACACCCCGATTATCAGGGGAATGGTATTGCCGGAAAGCTCCTAGATATTGTAAAGGAGAAATACAGAGATTACCTCTACCTCAACATCATGCCGGATGAAAAGAAAAATATTGTTTTCTACGAGAAACATGGATTCTCGTTATTAGAGGAAGGAGCGGCCATGCAAATCAGGCATTTATAAAAACGATTATTTACTGCCAATCATTTTATTTCTGATTTTTGGCTATAAATCAACCTATTTCTCTGGCTGATCGTCCACACGCCATCTACGAACCGTACATTCTTTGTATCATCATCTTCCACATTCCATGCATAACCTCCTGATGGCAGGCCACGTCTTTCCAGAATTTCATTGGGTTGATCATTAGAAAAGAAAAGCTCTACTCGTGTAGAATCAGGGCTAAAAACAATGAAAGCAGAAGCGTCATTGCAATCAACCGCTTCCGTACGGATTCCTTTTTCGAACAAACGAATACAATCCTGTTGCACCTCACACCATACATATCCGGCAGAGCCGATGCAACCATGCTCATCACGGTCACCTCCTACTATCGGAGATTGCGGATACTGAACCAGCTTAGAAGCCTGCATTCCCGGTGTGTATTTTCCTGTATAGAATACCTCCAGAGTATCATTCAGAAGCAGACCATTGACCTCGTCTTTACTCGCATCCATCGTACTGAATGAAAGTGTATCATTTTTATTTGTAACAATCGTTACTGTATTCATAGTCGCATCACAAACGACACCTTTTGAACTTGTTGCCTTTGATGAACAACCTCCCATCATGCACAAAACTCCTAATGCTAATATTGCTGTTTTCATATTTTTAATTGACTGTTTGTTATAATTCAGTGCAAAGATAAAGGTTATATGGAAAATATACTATCATCGCAAGCTGAATTAATGAATAAACACCCATTTATACTATATCTTTCCATATAAGTATCATTCAGTTGATTAATACGATAATTATTGTAGTCGCACGCAACATTGCCATGTTTTTGCCGAGACAGGTAGACGAATACTCAGAAGAAAAGGCATTGGATATTCTGCAATATATCCAAACTAATATCTACCAACCTGATAAAATCAAGACCAAAGTTATCAGCAGACATTTTGGCATTTCGGCAAATTACCCAGGTCGATATTTTAAATTATAAACTAAAATTAGTAGAAGATCGATTATTACATAACGAGATGCGGATAAGTGAGATTGTTACAGAATTAAGGCACTAGATTCATCCGGAGAACAAGCACATTGTCGATATTTGCATTCCGATAAAACTTCTTTAATGAATAATTTACTTTACCGGGTAAATCGAAGGAGCTCTTCTCCTCTAATCAGAAAAGAAAAGTCCTTCGACAAGTTTTGGATAGCATAACAATCAGAACGATCTAATTATCAGATTTACTTTATAGTTTGAAATAACAGGCTATTGCCATTGATGTCCATCCATTCCGCCATCAAGCAATAATATGCCGGATAGTCAGCCGGAGTTATCAATTGCTTTTTCAGTTTCAAAGTACGGATGATCTCTATTTTATCCACCGCCTTTTTCACTGCAACTTCCATGCTACCGACAGGATTTTCCATCTTTTTATTAGTTGGTATAACCGTTGATTTCATTCCTTCATCGATTTTTACGATATAGGTGTAAGTTTCATCAGGCAAATACCGCAAAAGCAAATTAACAGGACGAGTGGTATTCAGAGCCGTCATACGTCCATCGTAACTTGCCCACCCACCGCGAGCCTGTGGCAAATCAATTTTCCGATAACCACCAGCCAGCATCTTTCCGGTTTTATCACTCACCCGTAATGTATCAGTCCGTGAAATAACATGAGTAACCTTCTTCAAAGCTACCGGTTGAGCATTCAGATCAACAACTGAAATAAAATCTTGTATATCAGCAACCCCATTATTGGTCACAAACAATCCACTAAGAGCAGCAAGCCCGGCTGCATCTTTATCTTCAGTTTTAGGAAAAGCCGCTTTTAGCTCCGCACGAATACCTATCGCCTGCTGCAAGGCAGCCAACAGAGCTGCTTTCTCCGCTTCAGTTCCGTATGCGGAACGAATCACCTCAAAAGCCGGCCGCAAACGGTATCCGGTTTGTGATAATGTCAGACTGCAATTTCCTAACCCTTCTACATAAACAGTGAGTAAATCCTTTTTTTGTTCTGTAGTTTGTGCACCGGCAGTCAACTTCTGTGCTAATTCGGAAACATCTTTTCCATTATTTTCTAATTGTTGTTTTATCACTTTCAACGCATCAGCTTTTGAAGCATAAGTTGATGCCACAACTGCCTGTATATTGCCTGCGGGCAAAGATACGTCAAGTGAATAAGGACGTGGTTGCACATTTTTCAATGTCCAGGTCACCGTTTTCATACCATCCGCAGTTTTTACAACCGGAGCAATTTTCCCATTCAACCATTCATAATGCAGAGGTTTGCTTTCGGGCACTGACAGTGAAAATACATATTCCCTGATTGGGGAAAGCTCTTCCACCTGCTCACACACATCCAGTTCGGGCAAATATCCCGGACGAGTAACAACAGAGTAATCCAGATAAATAGTGGCTCCCAACTCCAGCCCCGTATGCACAATTACCATCTCTTTCAAACTGTTATAAGCCGGAGCATCTGCCGCCGCAGAAGGAAGTACCTCTACAAACGCATTTTCAGGAGTCTTCACAATAGTACCATCTTTCTGACGAGTATAAGAATCGTGTATCTCCAGTTTCTGATATTCCGGATTGTAAATAATAAAACTCTCTCCATACACACGGTTCATCGCTGCATGGGTAAATAAAGTCAGCTCTTTTTGCACACGCATTTCCTGACTACCGTCAGCGTGTAACGTATAAGTCTTGCTCAGTTTTCCAAATTCAGCTTCGGATGCCGCTTTCATTGGGAGTGCCAGAATCAGCATCACCAGTGTTACTATATAATAATATGTATTTTTCATTCTGCTCTACTTTTTTATCACCAAATATTCACCATACGCCTTGTGGGCATTAACAGCATTGCGGAAACTTTCCCAATCGGAAGCCTCATAGACACGTTTCTTCAAAGCCAGCCTATTGTGGAGCAACACTTTATTCCCTTTCTGTGTCAGCGAACCTTCAAAGTCAGCTCCTACTCCTTGCATCATTTCATTCTTGGCAGCATTCACCAGTTTGTATCCCGCCGGAAGCTGAATCATTTCATCCAGCTCGACCAAACGGGAACAACCATCTTTGAAACCATATTTGCGATTTTCTACTGAAGTGTCGATACGCAAATAAGAACGTACCTGATTATAAAGGTTATTCATCACCATCGGACGGAAGAACATCTCTCCCTCCCCTTTCAAGGCATAGTCGGGTATCTCATAACGAAAAGTGATTTTAATAGGTGCAGCCTGATAATCTTTGGGATTCTTTCCATAGTCTACGCTCAGCAATCTGGCTTTAGGAGAGATAGTTAACAGTTGGCGCTCCATCGTACTTTTCCATTCGCTCTGAAAACCGGTAGTAAAAATGCGGCGGATATTGCTGTCACTTTGTCCTTCGGCTGTAAGAGTGAAAGTACCACGCAGTGTACCATCTGCCTCCAGACGGTTATCAGCTTTGATACGTACATAATGGTTTTCGGGAGATGAAACCGGGGTGATACACAAATCAGAACCTTCGGGTACCCCCGGTAGATAGTTTTGCTGCTGTTCGGCACTACTCCACAACTCGCGGCAGAAAGGAACCCACGTAGGGTCGAGGGGCATATAAGTTCCATTACTCAATTTTACCACAGCCACACAGTGATTAAAATGATCGGCAGGAATACTCTCTACACGACTTCCTGCCATAGTCATCGCCGGATAGGCCTCGAAACCGGCCATACGCAAAAATGAAATCAGTGTACCTGCTATATCTTTGCAGACTCCACAACGGTCAGTATAATTCATTTTCGTATTATGGAGCGTGAAACCCTCTCCTTTTCCCATCGAAATACCGGAATAGCGAATATTATCTGCCACCCAATGAGTCAGTACAGCAATCTTTTCCATTTCGGTGTTCTTACCTTTTACCAATTCATCCACCTTCTTCTGCGCTTCGGGCAATGGGGCAAAGCTCCCATAATCTTCGTTCACTTTATTGAACCAAAGCGATTTGTCTTTCCATTGTGGAGTTGAAGACATCATCAGTTTGGGAGCCGCATCGAAAAGATCTACCATGTTCGGTTCTTTAGCGAAAGGCACCATATCATTCATCACAAAACTATATTTTTTGCAACCGTCTTCATAGCGCATAGATGAGGTGCACTCCCCCTGATAAAACTGAAATTGAAGTTCCTTCTCCATCGGAATACTTACTACATAAACTTTACGTACAGTAGGAGTATTGCTCCAAAAGGGAACAATATCATAAAACTGCCCACGCATAGGCGGAATAAAACGTGATTCGTCTTCATCACCGGCTGTAAGCAACGCATAAGTAAAACCTTTTTTAGCTATTTCGTAGTCCACGACATCACCGGGCTGCAAAGCACCCACTTCGATCATGATTTGTCTCGCTCCCCAATAAATAGCCCGGGCAGGAGCAGCATAATCACAGGTTCCTTTTACATCAAGCTCATCTATCTTACCATTGGCACGATAGATGGTTACGTGTTTAAACTCAGCATAAGCAGTCAAAGGGTCATAATCGTATTTTATCACCCGGTTGTCCACTGCTCCTTTCGGAGTCTGTACCTTAATTACTTTACATACGGCAAACGAGCCTTGCCCGGTAGGTTGGACAGACACCAGCGTGCTATCCAACAGCGTCACGCAATCGGAAGTTTCGTAAGTCTTTCCCTTCGCAATCTTTTCATAAGATTTCCAGTTTTGAGCCAATGATGTGGCCGAAGCAAGAAGGCAACAAAGGAATGACACTAATAGTTGTTTTCTCATGTTTTTCACTCACTTTTTATTTATAAAAACAAATGTAAATAAAATAATCGATTACCCAGCACAAGATAGCTATATCTGACAACGATTCACTAAAAGATTTTCCGATCTTTGCGACACATTACATATCTGATATAAAACAGTAATAGCATGAAAGAGACTTTTCAAGTACCGACTCCCAGAGACATAGAGACTCTGATAGGCACAGAACTTTATAATGTATGGAACCGGCTCTGCCAACTCATTGAGCAAAGCTATGAAATGGAGCAACTTTGGAATCGTGGCGGCAAAGCGTGGACATATGAATACAAATACCGTAAAGGCGGTAAAACTCTTTGTGCACTATATGCCAAAGAACGTACTTTGGGATTTATGGTTATCTTAGGTAAAGATGAACGTGCCAAATTCGAAATGCAGCGAGAACTGTTTTCTAACGAGGTACAGATGATATATGATGAAGCTACCACTTTTCACGATGGTAAATGGATCATGTTTGAATTAAAAAACACAGAACTATTCAATGATATGGAACGACTCCTACTAATCAAAAGGAAGCCAAACAGAAAAATAAATATATAGATTTCTTAAGGAAAAGCACGATATCCCACAAAATAAATTTCTCATATTGCCCCCTTCAAGAAGCCCTATCCAAACAAATAATTCCCCCTTGCAACATTTTTGATACCAGAAAAATAAAACATATCGCAACTCTTTTCACCCTATGTCCTCAAATCTACAAATGGAATGTAGATTTGGAGGACTGGGAGAAAGTATTAAGAATAGGATGTCAGAACATTACTCCGACTGAAATTTCAAAGGCACTGCGCGCCATCAATATTTATGCACAAGAACTGGAATGAAATAAGAGGAGGAATTGACAACCTAATAACGGGGTATATTTCTGACCTCCTCGTAATACTTTTCCACTCCAATCTCTTGCATTCGCCTGTTGATGGTTACAAATCTTTTGTATAAATGCTCGTCGAAACCTGTATTTTCACAGGGGAACTGGCTGCACTGGAAACAAAAATCGACTTGTTTCTCTTCGCTGCATGCACGTACATTACAAGTTTTGAACAACTTGCATTTTTCTTTCCTGCATCCTTGACAAGTCGCTACGGACAAATGATCCAGAAACTCTTTAAAGTCCGGATACTTTGCAAAAACAGGTTCGTCAAGCATAGCTACAAAACGCTGTGCATATACATCAAAGTTGCCCAGTGACCTTTTAAGTTCATTGCTATGATAAGAAATATCTCCGTCTGCAAAAGCAAAGCATTTTCCACAATGCAGACCACAAGGGGCAATACGCCCCTTTATAAATTCGCTATCTGCCTTTTTCATTCTTCTATTATTAATTCCATTTGAATGTCTCCCCTTTCATAAGTCGTGTGATATTCGGAAAGTTCCTTGAATCCTAGTTTATGATAAATATGAATAGCAGGTTTCAACCGTGTATTGCTTTCTATAAAGATTCTTTTACCACCCAACTCTTTGGCTTTATTCACGACAGCTTCACAAAGCAGTACTCCGATACCTTTTCCCTGTACTTCAGGACTGACAGCAAGTTTGGCCAACTCATAATCATAAAGCGGATGATCCATCTTGCACAAAGCACATACACCGACCGACTCATTCTTATAAAGAGCCACCAGAATAGTTCCGCCTTTATCCAAAATGTATTCCTGCGGATGATCCAAGGCCTTATAGTCGGCTTTTTCCATTCGGAAATAGGCAGTTATCCATTCTTCATTAAGAGCTCGGAAGGCCGGCTGATAGCATGGTTCATAAGGTACAATTCTGATATCCTGATTCTCTCTCACCATTTTCGCCTCTTTTACCCGTTGCAGCAGAGATTTATCTGACAATAGTTCTTCCCATTCTTCAATAGCTTTCCAAAGATCATTCCGGGTCTGCCGGGTTATCTCTTCAATAGCGGTCGTCACATCCACACATTGCTCAGCAAAAGAATCCGACATCTTCTTCCCTTTGGCAGATAACATTACTACATTTCTTCTCCCGTCCGACTTGTCTTTTGATTCTTTTACCAATCCTTTAGCCACCATTTCCTTTATTATATTACTCACTGAAGGATGAGAGTGACCTATTTCTCTCGCAATAGAGGTAATCGTTTTCGCCTCCCCACGAGATAATACAAAAAATACAGGAAACCACTTGGGTTTCAAGTCTACTCCAAACATTTTGTAGATTGCAGCTGCATCTACTGTGATCTTATCAGTCAACATACGCAGTCGGCTGCCTATAGCTAATTTCCCCGTCTGATTAAAAAAGTCCATGTCTTTATTATTTGCGTTATTAAATACGTAATTAATTACGCAAATATAAATACTTTCGACTATACAAACAAATATTATCCAATAAATACGTAACTGATTACATATTTATTGGATAATATCCTTTTTTTACATCCCACGAATGCGGAATTATACCTAACTTAACCGAAAATGAACAAGTTCCAAGTCTTTTTTGTTATCAGGTCTCATTTATCTACTTCACAATCTTATAGATATATTGATTAATGAGATCATGTTGCACTCTGGTGCCATTCTCACCCATAAGAGATTAATCAAATAATTTCTAAGCCGTACGTAGAGAACCTTCCTGAATCCTTCCCAGAATTTTAGGAAATTGCCAAAAGAACAACAACGTACAACAAATGGCAGCTGTTGCGTCGGATATAGCCTCAGCTGCATAGACTCCGGTCACTCCCATAAAATGCGGTAATATCAATGCCAGCGGAATCAACAAAATCACCTTACGCAATAAAGCAATAAAGATAGAAATTCTGGCCTGTCCCAGCGCTACAAACATATTCTGACAAGCACGTTGTAACCCAAAGATTGTCATGCCGCCCAAAAAAACAGGCATCGTCCAACGAACTGTATCAATCAGTCTTTCATCGCTGGTGAATGCAGACGCGATAACTGAAGGAAACAGAATCATGAAAAGCATCAATACCAGGTTAAATGAGAACATAGTAATCATCACAATACGGAAACAATCTTTCACACGCTGTTTGTCGCCATGACCATAATTATAACTTATAATCGGTACAAAACCTTGCGCAAATCCAGTGAGCGGTACGCTGGCAAACTGCATCGCACTTTGCAGAACAGTCAAAGCACTGATATAAATATCTCCAAATCCTTTCAGACTGCTATTCAGAACAAAACCGACCAGGCTCTCTGTGCTTGCCATAATAAAAGGAGATACACCTAAAGCAAAGATGGCAAGTATAATCTTTCGGTCCAGCCTGATATAGCGTCTTTCCAGAGGTAAAGAGGCACGTCGGGAGAAAAGAAAACTCAATACCCATGCCGCACTGCACGCTTGGGAAAATACAGTAGCCAAAGCCGCTCCTTTTACCCCCATATCCAACCAAAAGATGAAGATAGGATCAAGGGCGATATTCAGTAAAGCTCCTATTAAGACTGAGTACATAGCGATGGCAGGACGCCCTTGTGCATTGATAAAGCTGTTCAAACCTGTGGATATCTCAACAAATATCGTTCCCAGCAGATAAATGGAAAGATAATCAACCGCATATTCCAATGTGTTTTCAGAAGCTCCTGTAAAAAGGAGAATAGGCTCCATAAAAGTATATGCGATGAAAGATGTTAATAGAGTAAATAATATCAGCAAAACGAAGCCATTTCCCAGTATTTTCCCAGCCCGTGAACGGTCTCCCTGCCCAAGTGCCATAGCAGCCAGCGGTGCACCACCACCGCCGACTATCGCCGAGAAGGAAGAAATCAGTATAATAAGGGAAGTAGTCACCCCTACACCGGCCAGCGCATCGGTTCCAATTCCCGGAATATGTCCGATGTATATACGGTCGACAATGCTATAAAGCAAATTGACAAACTGTGCGGCTACTGCCGGAAGAGCCATTTTAAAAACAAGCGGTAACATACGTTCTGTTCCCAGCCGTTCTTCATATTTATTTATCATTCCACATTTCTTTTCTAAAGCCGGTACAAAGTTACTAGAAAAACAGGCTAATCTTACAAAGGTGACAGATATATTGACTCTGAAATAAAATAGAGGAGGAATACAGATGATTCTAAATAATAGAAATGCGAATCAGATTCAACCACTGATTCACATTCCATACAAACAACATTATTTATTTCATAAGTTCTTCCGTATTTCCATTCATTATGTGAGGTAGATATTGAGCTATCTTATCAATATTCCAGTCCCACCATTTCAGTTCCTGCAGCTGTGCGATCGTATCTTCATCAAAACGCATCCGGATTTTCTTCGCAGGCGTTCCGCCCACTATTGTATAAGGAGGAACATCTTTAGTGACAACTGCCCGTGACGCAATAATCGCTCCGTCGCCAATATGCACTCCTGCCATAATAACAGCTTCATAGCCAATCCAGACATCATTTCCAATCACGATATCACCTTTATTATCCCAGGCTGAAGTGATATTTCTCTTGTCCAACTGCCATTCCTCAAAAAATATAGGAAACGGATAATTCGATAAAGAGCGTAAAGTATGATTGGCACTATTAAACAGAAACTTAGCCCCGCAAGCTATCGAACAGAATTTTCCTATTATCAACCGGTCTCCATTGATAGAATAATGATATAATACGTTGTTCTTCTCAAACTGGACAGGATCATTCACAAAATCATTGTATATAGTGTAGTCACCTACCTTTATATCAGGATTATCGATAACGGCATTCAGATAGATAGTCTGAAGATCATTAGTTCGCGGATATATATTTGTATTCATTGTAATTGCTTCTTTATATCGTTTTTAATATAAAATAATAAAATACCATATGACTTATTAAGTCACAAAAGACCTGAACAACAGACTTTACCATTGTTCATCGTCCATATAAAGCGAAGCTATTTACAACGTTGCCATTTCATTGCGTTAAAAGAATAGGGTTCATATCACCTGACAAAGGTACTGGATAATTTTCATATCCCGCACGACATTCTAAGAATTATCATGTATATTTGCTAAATATGCTAACAGTATTATATATGAATCCATTCAACGTAAAAGATAATACAACAATAGATACAGGAAAACTGGAAAAGATATTTCTGGAAGAAGGTATCTGCAAGAAGCTAAAAAAAAACGACTATCTGATCCGGCAGAATGAAAAGAACAGTCAGATAGGATTCGTTTCATCCGGCATCTTCCGCCTGTCACACATCGATGGAAACGCCAATGAATGGATTGTCGGCTATAGTTTCAAAGACGACTTTGTCTGCGATTACCCTTCTTTGATGAGCAAGACAAATTCTACAGTCAACATACAAGCATCTACAGCCTGCGAAGTTTATCTCCTCACTTCAGACAGACTTAACCAGTTTTGGGAAACAGACATGGATACTCAACGTCTAGGAAGACAAATAGCAGAAAATATGTTTGCAGAAATATACCGGCGTTTATTAGGTTTTTACTGCGATACTCCCGAACAGCGTTATCAAGCTCTGATGAAGCGATGTCCTGATTTGCAAAAACATCTATCCCTGAAAGAAATAGCCCAGTTTTTGGGAATCACCTCTGAAACATTGAGCAGAATACGGAGAAAACAGCTATTTAAATAAAAGTCTTGACTTTGGTCAATGTTTTCTTGTCGTATATGCCCTAATATTGCCACCGTAAACAGTAAATTGGCAAAGATATGGCAACTTATACTCATTTTGGCAAACAACCCGATGTACTGAAACATCTGGTACTTTGCGAAGTTCTTCGCAGAGAGAGTTCATCAATCTATGTAGAAACAAATTCTGCCTGTGCTATTTATCCGATGAAACAAACTCCGGAACAGCAATATGGCATTTATCATTTCTTAGAAAAAGTGGCAGAAGGCGACAATCAAGATTTAAAAGACTCCACTTACTTTCAGCTGGAATATACAGAAATGCAGGGAGGCTGCTATTTAGGCTCTCCGGCTTTAGCCATGAAAATAGCAGGAAGGAAGGCACAAAGATTTATATTCTTTGATCTCGAAAAGAGTGCTCTGGATAATGTAGCACTGTTTGCGGAACGAGCAGATCTACTTCCTTCTGTCCACCTGTATCACACCGATTCCCTTGAAGGAGTCATAGCCCTACTGCCTTCGCTGCGTAAAGACACTTTCGTTCATATCGACCCTTATGAGATTGACAAGAAAGGAACATCCGGACTAACTTATCTGGATCTATTAATAGAAGCTACCCGATTGGGAATGAAGTGCTTATTATGGTATGGCTTCATGACTCTAAACGATAAAAGCTATCTGAATTCATACATTATGACCCGGCTAAAAGATGCAGGAATCAAAGAGTATACTTGTGTAGAGCTAATAATGAAATCTATCAGACAAGATACGGTATTATACAATCCCGGTATTATAGGCAGCGGCATTCTGGCTACAAACTTATCGCAACAATCAAAGAAGATTATTCTTGATTATAGTGATATGCTGGTTCGTCTCTACCAGAACGCAACATACAAGGATAAGGATGGAAGCCTATACAGAGATAAGCCCTTCAACTAAATATGGATTCCATACCGATGCTTCACTTCCGCCATCACAAATGTGCTTTCCAGTGAACCCAAGCTATCGATAGTCCCCAGTATATTAAGGATGAACTCTTGGTAATATTTCATATTGGGAGCATGAATCTTCAGCAAGTAATCATAGCTGCCCGATATATTATAGCATTCGGTCACCTCGGGAATATCCTGTATGATCCGGGTAAACTCAGCCGCAATATCCCTGTTTAGCCGCCTTAGTTTGACACTGCAAAAGACTACAAAGCCCTGATTCAGTTTCTCTGCATCCAGCACAGCTATATACTTCTTTATATATCCTCCGTTTTCAAGACGTTTGAGTCGTTCGAAAACAGGAGTTGATGAAAGACTTACCCGCGCAGCCAACTCTTTAGTCGTCAATCGCGCATTCTCTTGCAAAGTACGAAGTATCTGCAAATCCACTTTATCCAATTTCTCAAAAGTATCCATAAGAAAAATATTCTTCTAACAGGTGATTTTAAAGAATAAGACAATCGTCTTATTCTGTATAACGATACAAAAATAGTATTATTTTCTATATTTCAGTTATATATTGTTCGATATTTCTACGCTCCATAACTTTGCAAGAAAATAAAGAGAGAACATTAAACTTAAAAAGCATACGATTATGGAAAGAAAGAATTTACACTTTGAGACATTACAGGTTCATGTAGGACAAGAACAAGCAGATCCGACAACAGATGCACGCGCAGTACCTATTTATCAGACTACTTCTTATGTATTCCATAATTCGGCTCATGCAGCCGCACGTTTCGGTCTGCAAGATCCGGGTAATATCTATGGGCGTCTGACCAACTCCACCCAAGGTGTTTTTGAAGAACGGGTAGCTGTCCTCGAAGGAGGGATAGCAGGGCTGGCGGTTGCTTCCGGCGCCGCCGCAATTACTTATGCTTTCGAAAACATCACTCGCGCAGGCGACCACATCGTAGCTGCCAAGACAATTTACGGGGGAAGTTATAACTTGCTGGCACACACGTTATCCAACTATGGAGTTACTACCACGTTCGTTGACCCGAGCGACCTTTCCAACTTTGAGAAAGCGATTCAGGAAAATACAAAAGCCATATTTATCGAGACACTCGGAAATCCGAATTCCAATATTATCGATATAGAAGCCGTGTCCGCAATTGCTCACAGCCATAAAATACCGTTGATCATAGATAACACATTCGGCACTCCCTATTTAATTCGTCCTATCGAACATGGTGCAGACATCGTCGTGCATTCTGCAACCAAATTCATTGGCGGTCATGGCAGTTCATTGGGAGGAGTAATTGTTGATTCCGGAAAATTCGACTGGGTAGCTTCCGGAAAATTCCCGCAACTGACAGAACCCGACCCAAGTTATCACGGAGTACGCTTTGTAGATGCTGCCGGTCCTGCCGCTTACGTCACCCGTATCCGCGCCACTTTGCTACGTGATACGGGAGCGACTATCAGTCCGTTCAATGCTTTTATATTGCTGCAAGGTCTGGAAACACTTTCACTGCGTGTAGAGCGCCATGTAGAAAACGCACTAAAAGTTGTGAACTTCCTGAATAATCATCCAAAGGTGAAGAAAGTCAACCATCCTTCACTTCCCGATCATCCGGATCATGCGCTCTATCAACGCTATTTCCCGAATGGCGCAGGTTCAATCTTTACTTTTGAAGTAAAAGGCGGACAAGAAGAGGCACACCGTTTTATCGACAGTCTGGAAATTTTCTCATTACTGGCTAATGTAGCCGACGTAAAATCACTGGTTATCCATCCGGCAAGCACTACCCATTCGCAACTCAATGCACAGGAGCTTGCGGAACAGGAAATTTATCCGGGAACGGTACGTTTGTCCATCGGAACAGAACATATCAATGATTTGATTGCTGACCTGGATCAGGCACTTGCCAAAATCTGAGGATTGAACTTTCCATCACCGTGATACGTTATAACAATATAACATTAAAACATTGCAGTTATGGAAAAATATTTAATACACAGCAACGAACTGCATCTGATAGACGCAGGAAAAATCCACCAGGCAGTAGAAAAAATGGTGGAATCACTTGATCTTGCCGCAGGATCAACCAGTAATTTTGATCTCTATCAGGTCGTAGAAAGCTACTTTAAAGACCTCGAAAAAAGGAGGAAGATCAACCATGTACTGGGAATCAAAGAAGACCGATATGAATTTGCTGAAGACTTCGGCATAAAATAAAAGAAATTTTCCAATCACACCAGACAAACTGTTCATATAAAACGAGAGAGCCTCACCCAAGTGAAACTCTCTCGTTTTAGCATATATAGCATAGAAATCAATTGCCCTGGTGCACTGTAAGTTGCGGGAACGGGAAGTTGATACCTTTTTCATTAAAGGTTTCATAAATAGTCTTGTTTATATCAAAATAAACTCCCCAATAATCTGCTGTATTCACCCAAACTCGTGCCACCACATTCACACTGCTGGCATCCAACGCATGAAGAGCTATAAACGGAGCCGGATCACTCAGAATCCGCTTATCAGACGTCAAAATATCACGGACAATCTGCTGTACCTTATTATAATCTTCTCCGTAATCGACTCCGACAATCCATTCTACACGGCGGGTAGTCTGTGTATTGTAGTTTGTTACGACTCCACTGCTCATTGCGCCGTTTGGTATATAGATCACTTTATTGTCTCCGGTAGTCAAAATCGTATGGAATATCTGTATTTCCTTCACGGTTCCGGAAACTCCCTGACTTTCAATCCAGTCTCCTACCTTATAAGGCTTGAAGAGCAATACGATCAGTCCTCCGGCAAAGTTCTGCAAATTTCCGGACAATGCCATACCTACGGCCACACCGGCAGAAGCCAGCAAAGCAGCAAACGAAGTTGTTTCAACTCCCAAAGCTCCGACTACGGAAATGATTAAAAGAATAGTCAACAGGATGTTTACCAAGCTTTTCACAAAAGTCTTGATACTTACATCGACTTTTCTTCTGTCCATCAGACGTCCGACAAATCTGTTGAGCATTGATATCAGGAAACGTCCTACAGTGAAGACAATGGCTGCAATCAGGATACGTTCTCCGGCACGGATACCGAAGTCTACCAATTGTTGGGTGATAAGAGTAAGCTTGTCCAGTCCATCCGCATTGGCAATCGCCTCTTCCATTAATTTATCTGCGACGATTTGCGTTGAATCAGCAAGCTGTGTTGCTGTCGCTTGAAATAATAGTAGCATAATTGATATATATTAAAATGAATAAATCCCTATCTTGCTATATTTTAACAAACAACAAAGTTATATTGTTTTTAGCAAATCTAAAAGTTTTTTTTGCTTTCCTCCCGCAAAAGCTGTAATTTTGTCACCGATTCACAAAGTAGGGGTGCCTTAACATGACGGGCTGAGAACATACCCATAGAATCTGAACCGGGTAATGCCGGCGTAGAGAACCAATTAATAAGCAAGATGAAAAAAAATATGATGATGGCCGTCGCCTTATTGGGCGCAGGCTTCCCTGTCCATGCACAAACGAGTGCAGTATCAGACAGTCTGAAAGTAATCAACCTGCAAGAGGTGCAGGTAGTATCCACCCGTGCTACAGCAAAAACTCCCGTAGCATTTACCAATATAGGCAAAGCCGAACTTAAAAAGGTGAACTTCGGACAGGATATCCCTTACCTGTTGAGTATGACTCCTTCCACACTCACCACCTCGGATGCGGGGTCGGGAATCGGTTATACGACACTTCGTGTACGCGGAACGGATGGCACACGTATCAACATCACCGTCAATGGTATCCCCATGAATGACGCTGAGAGCCATAACCTGTTTTGGGTAAATATGCCCGACTTCTCTTCTTCTGTAAAAGATATGCAGGTACAACGTGGTGCAGGCACATCGACCAATGGAGCCGGTGCATTCGGAGCCAGTGTCAATATGCAGACCGAAGGTGCATCTATGAAACCGTATGCAGAATTCAACGGTTCTTATGGTTCTTTCAACACGCACAAGGAAACCGTTAAAGTGGGAACCGGACTGCTGAACAACCACTGGACATTCGATGCCCGCCTCTCCAATATCGGTACGGACGGTTACATCGACCGTGCTTCAGTCAATCTCAGTTCGTACTATCTGCAAGGAGGATATTTTGCAGAAAACACATCTGTCAAACTCATCGCATTTGCCGGAAAAGAAAAGACTTATCATGCGTGGAACTACGCCAGCAAGGAGGAAATGCAGGAATTCGGAAGACGTTATAATTCCTGTGGGGAGTATAAAGGAGACGACGGAAAGAAACATTATTATGCTGACCAGACAGATAATTATCTACAAAAGAACTATCAACTTATTTTCAATCATAGTTTCTCTACCACATGGAATCTGAACGCAGCCTTGCACTATACCAAAGGAGACGGCTACTATGAAGAGTACAAAGACAGTAGCTATCTGGTAACATACGGGCTGAAACCATTTACAATGGATGGAAAAGAAGTTTCGAAAAGCGATCTGGTCCGCCAAAAGAAAATGGACAATAAGTTTGGCGGAGGTGTATTCTCCCTCAATTATACCAACCACCGGCTGACAGCTTCCTTGGGCGGAGGCTTGAATCAGTACCGGGGCAGCAACTTTGGAAGAGTGACCTGGGTGAAGAACTACATCGGCGCATTATCTCCCGAACACGAATACTATCGTAACCAATCGAAGAAAACCGATGGCAACATCTACCTGAAAGCAACTTACGACCTGACCAAAGGCCTAAGTGCCTATGCCGATCTCCAATACCGGCATATAGACTACACCATCGACGGGGCAAATGACAAATACGACTGGAATAAAAACACGTTGCGACCACTCGCCATAGACAAGAAATTCGACTTCTTCAACCCGAAAGTCGGACTGAACTGGAATATCAACTCCAACCATCGCATCTATGCCTCTTTCTCCGTTGCCCAAAAAGAACCGACAAGAAACAACTATACCGATGGCAATCCGGACAGCTACCCGAAAGCCGAAAAGCTGCTCGACTACGAAGCCGGATATACCTTTGCCACTCATTGGCTGACAGCAGGTGCCAATTTTTACTACATGGATTATACCGACCAGCTTGTCCTCACCGGTGCACTAAATGATATCGGTGAAGCTCTGACTGAAAACGTTCCGGACAGTTACCGGATGGGAATCGAACTCATGTTAGGCATCAAGCCGTGCAAATGGTTCCAGTGGGATATCAATGCCACATGGAGCAAAAACCGTATCAAAAATTTTGTAGAAAACATTCCCATATACGATGATGACTGGAACTTATTGGATGTCGCAAGCGTTTCTCATAAAAGTACCCGAATCGCTTTTTCACCAGATTTCCTGCTAAACAACCGTTTCGCTTTTACGTATCAGGGATTCGAAGCCTCTCTTCAATCTCAGTTTGTCGGTAAGCAATACATGACAAACGCCGAAGTAGAAACATTGACACTGGATAAGTATTTTGTAAGCAACCTGAATCTGGCTTATACATTCAAGCCCCGCAAGGTAGCGAAAGAAATCACTTTGGGTGTGACCGTCTATAATCTCTTCAACGAAGAATATGAGAATAACGGCTGGGCATCCAGTTCATACGATAAGGACGTGAATCATAGAATAGATTCTGCCGGATATGCTGCTCAGGCGGGAACAAACGTTATGGGACATGTGTCTTTCCGTTTTTAACAATAACAATTCAAACAGATAGTACAGAAGCCGCCAACATGAAACGCGGCTTCTTATTTCCTCATTTTCTCTTCCATATATTTGGAAGGAAGCACCCCAAACTGTGCAACGAACTGCTTACGGAAGGAAATCATCGAATCATATCCTACCATTTCCGCAACTTCTGTCAGACTGCTATATCGCCTGCTCATGATAATAGATGCAGCTTTACTCATCCGTACTCCATGAATCACTTCTATAATCGACAAACCTGTTTTCTGTTTAACCTTGCGATAAAGGGTCGGTTGGCTCATATTCAATTTATCTGTCAGAACTTTTATTGTAAAATTCCGGTTTGACAAATTCTCTTCTATAATCTGAAGCATTTTAGGCATAAAAACATCGTGAACATCTTCTGAAGACTCCAGTACATCTTCATCCATCATTAGAGTTTTCGCATAAAGTTTTCTTAGCAGATCACGCTGTTCTATCAATGCTTTCACCTTCTCTTTCAATAACTCCGGATTAAAAGGTTTCATTATATAGTCATCTACCCCAATTCGTAAACTTTTCAACCGGTCAGCATCCTCTGCTTTAGCTGTTAAAAAGATAACCGGTATATGAAAAGTCCGCTTATTTTCACGAATCTCCCGACTACATTCAAACCCATCCTTAACCGGCATCATTATATCAGAAATGATTAATTTAGGTATATATTTATCAGCCATAGCCACCCCCTCTTCTCCATTTCCAGCCTCAATAACATTATAATCTTCTTTAAATAGACTGCATAAATATTCTCTCATCTCATCGTGGTCCTCTATGATCAACAAAAATTCCTTATTATTTTTCACTCTGTTAACGGTCTCCTCCATAGTCTCATTCTTTTCTTCTATTACTTCTTCCATCGGACGTTCTTCTGTCGTATACTCTTCCAACAAATCTCCCTTCGCCGGATCAGGTACCATTTCATATTCTCCTGGGACAAAATGAGAAAGTCCCACCGGAATGTGCAGAACGAACCGGCTTCCTTCTCCAACACGACTGGTTAACGTTACAAATCCATGATGCAACCCCATCGTATGCTTTACAATATGTAATCCAAGACCTATTGATGTGGAGTATTGCGGGACACGTTTTCCTGTTACAAACGAACCAAACACGTACTGTTGCAAATCATCAGGTATCCCCACCCCATTATCAGACACTGTAACAAGGCAATAAGGTCGTCCGTCAATTTCCGCCTCTGACACAGCCAGTTCAATACGTCCATTCTGAGAAGTATATTTAAAAGCATTTGACAGCAAATTTTGAACAGCTGATTCTATTTTCGCCACATCCACCCATAAATGCATAGGTACTGTATCGACCCGGACTAAAAATTCTCGCTTCTTGACCATAGCCATTTGCAGGAAAGGATTAGCCACCCGCCTAACAATCTCCTTTATATCCGATTCTGACAGATAAAGTTTTATCATGCCTCCCTCTATCTTCTGTACATATAGCAGACGATCAACCAATGTCTGTAGAGAAAGACAATTCTTGTGCAATCTGCTAAATGAATCAAACCAATTATCCGATGGGGTAATGGACTTCATTATATCATGTATAGGAGCAAGTATCAAAGTAAGAGGAGTTCTTAGCTCATGAGCTGCATTCATAAAAAAGTTCTCACGTTCTTCCCGTATATGCCGTTCTGCATTTCTCTCCAAATTAGCAATCGTCAGTTCATGCTTCAACTGAATCATTTTTTTGAAACGACGCTGTCGCCGCAACAAACTATAGAAAATATAACCAATCAAAAATAGAACCGAGAAAATCAAAAGCAAACGAAACCAGAAGGTCTGACTCCAATGTGGAAGGATCGTTATCGGCAATGCAGTGATGTCTCCTTCCGTATTATTAGGAAATAATGTTTTGACTTCAAAAATATAATAACCGGCAGATAAATTGGTAAACGAGACCTTACCTGCTTCAGAAACAATCCAATCTTTCTGATATGGATATAACCGATAACTATATTTTTGCAAATCTTTCGAAAAAGCCAGATTATTAAATTGAAGAGAAAAATCCCGATTCGCATTGATCAATTCCAAATGATCAACTGATGCAATATTAGAGTTCAAAATAACTTGTCCTTTTATCTTCTCACCTATATTGATTTGCTTATTATCTACTTCCAATCCGGTCAAAAGAGTTTTGCTGGCAATGGTGGCAGATGTCAGTTTTTCCGGTTCAAAATAGGTTAAACTCTTATTATTTCCCCAAAATAAAGTATTCTTAAACAACATCACAGATTTATTGCTACTAGAAATATAATAGTTGTAAAAGACATGTTGTTGTCGGCTATATCTTGAGATACCGGATATACTCCCCAACCAAATACGCTTCTTCTCATCTTCCACTATACAATCTATACAATCATTACAAAGTCCATCTTTTACTGTATAAAAAGACGTTATCCTATCTTCGCCCACAGGAATGATTCCAAATCCATTTTTATAACCCACATATACAGTTCCGTCAGTACCAGTCAGTAAAGCACTAACTACACGAGCTCCTATATTTTCTTTTTCTTCATATCCATGAACCATCTTTAATGGACGAACATTTACCTGTGATAATCGTACAATACCTTTTGCTGTCCCTATCCAGATATTCCGCTGTTTATCTTCACAAATAGCAGTGACCCATGGCTCTGCATCTTCTTTCAAGGCTTCACGCAATGAGAATAATTCAAAATGACCTGTCTGATGATCAAATAAGTACAATCCGGCAGAAGTGCATACCCAAAACCGATAACGGGAGTCAATCATTAAGGCCACTATATAGGAGTTTACCTTTTTCCCTAAATGATTGAGCGGATATATATGGAAAGAATCGGAACTCCAGTCATAACAAATCAAGTTTCCGGAAGCATTTCCAAACCATAAATTAGAACATGAATCTTTGATTGCACAAAACACCGGGACTTCCTTTTGATTGCCCACAGGAGAAAAGTTCAGCGGTCGCGATTTAGCATAAGGCTGGTCACTACGCATAATTCCTTCATGGTAAGTGCCCAACCAAATTCGACCATCTTTGTCAGCTACCTGAGCAGAGATTTCATTATGTTTTTTGCTGTGATATTGCATATAAGAATGCTGTCTAAAATCAAAATAGACAATCCCTCCTCCTCTAGTTCCGATCCATAGTATTCCCTCTTTATCATAATAAACAGAAATCATTCTTGTCTCTACATTCCGGTACTGCAAAAATGAGGTATTCGTATAAGGCGTTGCCGACAACTTAGAAGGATCATTTTCTTCAGGAGCTAACAGAGTATATCCATTCCAGGTTACTGCAATGTAAGAATCATTATCCAACGCAACCACCCCATACGCATCTGAATGTGATAAAGAAGACAACCTGGCATCCTCATTATACTGATAATAATCAGATTTTCCCGTGGGAATATGCAGACGAGTTACTCCACCCACTATAGAAGAAACCCAAATATATTCCCCTTCACTCATGATAGTAGTAGCATTAGCACTAGGATTAATAGAGTATTTGAACTTCCGGACCACTTTACCTGCAATCTTATCAAAGAACAACAAATTTCCCTTATCGGTAACCAAATACAAGAAATGCCCGTCTTGTGAAGCACATAAATTCGAAAAAGATTCCCCCTCATCTAAAAAAAACGGATAGCCTGCTTCGACGGTCATCTCTATTTGTAAGTCACCTTTCACTAATTTATAATGTCGTTTCAAGCATTGCAATTGTCCGCCTTTTACTATCCAAAAAAGTGAATCCCCCGTTATTTCCATAGCACTTACAGAAATGGCCTTTTTTCCATCCTGAAAAGACGGAAGAACAAATTTCTCTTTCCGTCGATCAAAACAATATAAATACTCATTAGCTATTACCCACAATTTATCATCAGAAGTCTCTTTTATATCGGAAACATACATCCTCGCATTGTCTACACTAAAATTGCGAATCTGCTTCCCGTCATATCGACTCAGCCCATTACTGGATCCAAACCACATAAAACGATCTTGATCTTGATAGATACAAGTAATGATGTTATCTACCAAGCCATTACTCATATTCAACTGATGAAGTTCATTATAAGGCAGAACAGCATAGAGAGAAGTAGTAATAACTAAAGAATTTATAATAGCAATCAAAACAAGGACGGTATATCGAACGGTTCGCTTCATTATATATTCATATTAGTTTAAGTGTCACAAAAATAATCAATATTATAACAGAAAGGCGAAGCAAATGATAAAAAAAGCAATTTTGAATGAAAAGATATACATGGATGAATAAAAGCATATGCTCCTGATTCCTTGAAATCCCCTAAGTTTGTATCCTGAAAACCGAACGGAAAGTGTGCTTCACAATTATATATAGCCATTTACACCTTTGAATCTGTAATATTTAAAACAATTAATCACATGAGAGAAAAAGCCAAAAGCCCTTAAGTCAAATTGAAATCAATTAGAATCTATTAAACCTTATTTAAATAGAAAGCCTAAAAAGACCTTTTTTCAAACTAATAAAATCTTATAGAAAAACATGCGTAAATCATTTAATCTAATCTGGATGGTTTTCGGCTTCCTGCTACTAATAGTAGGTTGTAATGAAGACAAGAAAAGCACAGCTTTCGATCCTAATCAACCAGTCAAGTTTACAGAGTTTATGCCCGATTCCGGTGGCATACGAACCAAATTCATTGTTAAAGGTTCCAATTTCGGAGAAGACAAAAGCCAAGTGAAAGTTTACTTCAAGGATGAAGTAGGTAATGAACGGGAGGCATTGGTTTTAGGTGTCAAGCCTGATGTTATTTATGCCCAAGTGCCCAAGCAAGCCGGAGGAGAAAGCCATGTACGGGTGGAGATTGCCGGAAAAGAAGCTGAACTCAGCAATGCTGAAAAAACATTCAAATATATTGTAACTTCTTCCGTATCTACAGTAGTAGGAAAAGCCAAAGAAGGTGGCAATAAAGACGGAACTCTCGGCGAGACCACATTCAATACTCCAAGGTATGTAGCTGTAGACAATGATGACAATGTATTCATATTCGACTCTGATGGGAGAACGCGTTTATCATCCATCGAACAAAATAAAACGATCACTTTACTGGATGGCATGGTAATCGACCAACCTTTATTTATCGATAAAGAAAAGAAACAACTATTTGGTCCATGCGATAATGCTAACTTCGGTTGTTTCTTATTCGATGCTAATGTGAGCTGGGTGGCTGATAAAATGGGACAGCTTTTAGCCAACGGAGGATGGATGCATAGTGTTGTTCTCGACCCTGTAGATTCTACTTTTGTGATATACCGCCAAAACACAGGACAATTGTGGACACAACCTTTTGATAAGAATAAAAGAACCTTAAATCCCAACAAAGCAAAACGAATCGGTACACTCTATAATGTAGGCTCCAATGGTTTATGTGCTTACAATCCGGTTGATAAGTATGTTTATTGTGTGTTGCATAGTAAGAGTGCAGTTTATCGCTTTAAGCTCACACGCGATACGGACGGTTGGCCAGCTCTAGACGGAGACATTGAAGAATATATTCCCGGTGCAGGCGCAGGCTTCCGGGACGGAGATGTACAAGAAGCACAATTCAATGAGCCGCGTGGAATTGCTATTGATAAAGAAGGCAATTTATATATAGCGGATGTTAATAACCATCGGATTCGTAAAGTTGACACCAAGTTAAATATCGTGACCACGATAGCAGGTAGCGGGAAAGGATACAAAGACGGGGATCCTTTGGAAGCCCAATTCGATCAGCCTTGGGGTGTCTATTTGGACAAAAATGAATTTCTTTACATTGCAGATCAAAACAACCACTGCATCAGAAAACTTGCTATTGAATAATTAATAAGGAATAGAAATGAAAACACTATATTTTAAATTAGCCCTGTGTTTCTTTCTGCTATTGGCAGGAAATGCAACACAAGGGATATGGGCCCAACAAGAACCAATTCAAATTGCCGGAATCGTGTTAGATGAACATGGTGATCCGCTCCCGGGTGCAAACATATCTGTTAAAGGGAAAGAAAAAACCGGAACTATAACAGATATGGATGGTAACTTCAGTATGAAATCATTAGCTCCAAAAACAACGCTGATTGTTTCATTTATGGGATATAAGAGCAAAGAAATAGTGGTTGCTCAAACCGATAAGAAGATGCGTATATCTCTGGAGCCCGACTCAGAATCATTGGACGAAGTAGTTGTTGTAGGTATGGGAACACAACGTAAAGTCAGCGTGGTAGGTGCTGTCACCAGTGTCAATCCGGCTGCCATCAGTGCTCCGTCAACTTCCGTAGCCAATATGCTGGGAGGTGTGGTTCCCGGTATTATAGCCGTTGACCGAAGCGGCGAACCGGGGCAGGATGTTTCTGAGTTCTGGATTCGCGGTATCAGCACATTTGGTGCCAACCAGTCTGCGTTGGTTTTGATTGACGGTATTGAAGGAAACCTCAACGACCTCGACCCGTCGGATATTGAGAGCTTCTCTATCTTGAAAGATGCTTCGGCAACAGCCGTTTATGGTGTACGTGGTGCAAATGGCGTTGTTTTGGTAACGACCCGTTCCGGTCAGGAAGGTCGAACCAAGGTAACCTGGAAAAGCAGTATGACTCTCTCTTATTCCCCCCGTATGCCCGAATATCTGGAAGCATACGATTATGCCAGCTTGGCAAACGAAGCCCGAGTGGTAAGCAATATGGACCCTCTTTATAGCCCGACAGAACTGGAGATTATTAAAGCAGGACTGGATAATGACTTATATCCAAACGTTAACTGGCAAAAAGAGATACTGAAAGATGTAACTATTAATCATCAGCACTATTTAAATGTATCCGGTGGTGGAAAAGTTGCCAGATATTTTGTCAGTGTAGGAGGTACATTCAAAGATGCTATCTTCAAGCAAGACAAAGTTAACAAATACAACACGAATGTCAAATGGGCTAAATATAATTTCCGCGCAAAGGTAGACATGAACCTAACTTCATCGACGATCATGGGATTGGCTATGGACGGAGCTATTGTAGAAGACAGAGCACCGGGATTCGGAACTAACAATGACGCACTCTGGGCCGCACAAGCCTATCTGACTCCCCTGACGGTGCCTTTACGTTATTCCAATGGAATGCTTCCTGCTTATGGGAAAAACGGAGAACAAATCTCACCATATATCTTGTTGAACCATACCGGATTTAAAAAGGGAAACCGGACCACTATGAACATCAATTTCACCTTACGTCAAGACTTCGGAAAATGGATCAAGGGTTTGACTGCCAGAGGAATGTTCTCGTATAACAATAACAATATACACAACGTAGTCCGCTCCAAAATGCCGGACCTATACAAGGCCTTTGGCCGTTACAATGACGGTTCATTAATGACACAACGTACGGTATCAGCCAGCAACATTCAATTCGCCAAGAGTGCTGCCAGTGACCGGAGATATTACTTCGAATCGCAACTTGCCTATGAAAGACTTTTCAATCAGGAACACCGTGTAACCGGTTTGATACATTACTATATGCAAAGCACCGAAACCACCGAAGCAAATGATGAAATTTCATCTATTCCCAAACGTTATCAAGCATTATCTGCCAGAGCCACTTACTCTTATAAAGATGCTTATCTGATAGAAGGAAACGTAGGATACACCGGTTCCGAAAACTTTGAACCGGGCAAACAATTCGGTTTGTTCCCTGCAATAGCCTTAGGATGGATCCCGACCCAATACGAATTTATGCAGAATCATGCAGGATGGCTCAACTTTTTGAAGATCAGAGCTTCTTATGGTGAAGTTGGTAACGATCAGATCGGTGGTGGACGTCGGTTCCCATATCTGACGTTGATTAACTTTGGAGGTGGTAGTCGTTGGGGTTCCAATGGATTGACAGAAAAACAAATCGGAGCCAACAACTTACATTGGGAGGTAGCCAAGAAATATAACCTGGGTATCGACTTCCAATTTCTCAATGATAAAATAGGTGGAACGGTAGATATCTTCAGAGACACTCGTGATAATATCTTTCAGGAAAGAAAAATGATGCCTTCGGAAGTAGGCGTCGTGACCAACCCATATACCAACGTAGGACGTATGCGCAGTAGCGGTATAGATGGTAACATTTACCTGAACCAGAAAATAAACGAAGACAACTCTTTCACGGTGCGTGCCAACATGACATATGCTGTCAGCAAAGTTGTACATTGGGACCAGGATGCGGTGCGCTACCCTTACCAATCGTATAGCGATGTAAATTATGGTGTTATGCGCGGTTTGGTTGCATTAGGCTTATTTCAAAATCAGGATGAAATCAACCGAAGCCCGAAACAGACATACGGCGAAGTACGCCCCGGAGATATCCGCTATAAAGACGTGAACGCTGACGGAAAAATTGACGATGACGATATTGTTCCTATTGCACACTCCAATGTACCGCAAATTCAATACGGTTTTGCACTGGAGTACAGATATAAAAGATGGACTATCAGTGCTTTATTCACTGGAGCAGCCAAAGTTAACTTCTTATACGGCGGTTCCGGATTCTATCCCTTCTCAGGCGGAGAAGTCGGCAACATTCTATCCATCGTAAACGACCCGAAGAATCGTTGGACACCGGCATGGTATTCAGGGGATCCTTCTACAGAAAACCCGAATGCACGTTTCCCGCGCCTGACTTACGGAGAGAATAAGAACAATAACCGTGCTTCTACTTTCTGGCTGGCAGATGGTTCTTACCTGCGTTGGAAATCATTGGATATTTCCTATCGTATCGGAACGAATAAAGTACTAAGGACAGTGGGCATCAGTGATATGAATCTGCAATTTGTCGGACAGAATCTGGCAGTATGGGATTCAGTGAAACTATGGGATCCGGGACAGGCATCTAAAAACGGCGCCGTATATCCGCTACAGCGTACTTTCTCTTTACAGTTAACAGCTACGTTCTAATTGAAAACTATTATGAAAAAGATATTAAAGAAAAGCCTTCATATTCTATGCACGACACTGGGAATCATCCCGTTCATGCTGACTTCATGCAACTATCTGGCAGTTGATGAATACTTTAACGACCTGACTCCACTCGACTCCATCTTTGCCAGACAAGATTATCTGGAGCGTTATGTGTGGGGAACTGCGGCATTAATGCCCGCTCAAGGCAACTTGTTTTCCGGTTCCTACGGTCCTTACGAGACTGCGGTAGATGAAGTCCTTCTGTCATGGCAGAAAGCTGAGTACGCCGGTACCTACTTGTATGCAGACAAAATTACACAGAACGATTCTTACTACAACATGTGGGGACAATACTACAAAGGTATTCGTAAGTGTAACACTATCTTCACCCGCATCGATGAATGCAAGGACCTGAAAGGATTGGACAGACGTGAAATTATGGGTTTGACTCATTTCATGAGAGCTTCCTTCTATTTCTATCTGTTGGAGCTTTACGGACCGGCAGTCATCCTTCCCGAAGAGCCGCTGTCGGTAGATGAAAACATTGAAAACTTGTCATTCGAACGTAACACGTACGATGAATGTGTGGAATATATCTGCAAAGACCTCGAAGAAGCTTACAGTCTACTGGACCCGACGCGCCCGAGCACTCAGTTCGAACGTCCTACCAAATATGCGGCAGCCGCCCTCATGTCACGTGTCCGGCTTTACCAAGCTTCCAAGTGGTACAACGGCAATCAATATTATGCCGACTGGACCACTTCCGACGGACGAAACATGATAGCCCAGCAATATGACCCGGTGAAATGGGCGAAATCAGCTGCTGCCTCCAAGAGAATTATCGATAGCGGTATTTACTCATTATACACTGTACCCAGCGATGAAAACACGTATGCATCCTCTCAGGCGTCACAAGCGGAATTTCCGTTAGGAGTAGGAGGAATCGATCCTTACCATTCGTATATAGACATGTTCAATGGAGAAGCACTGGCTGTGAAAAACCCTGAACTTATTTATGCTACTCCCTTGAACAACAACATCATTTCAATCGCCTTCCCGTTGAAACTGGGAGGATGGAACGGCTTAGGAATCACTCAGAAACTCATAGATGCCTACTACATGAAAGATGGAGAAGATTATGTGCAACAACCTGATTATTATGAAGAAGCGGGTACTGTACCTACCATCGCCACAGGATATGAGCTGAAGCCAACTGTTGCCAAAATGTATCTGGACCGCGAACCGCGTTTCTACGCATCCATCGGATTCTGTGAATGTTTCTGGCCAGCAACTTCGGTAACAGGAACCGAAGCTCCCAACGTGACCAACTTTACTGCAGGATATTACGTAAATGGTAACTGTGCCAAACAGGCTGCCAACCCCGAAGATTATAACTTAACAGGATATACTCTAAAGAAATATATCCATCCGGAAGACAACTGTACCAGTCACACAGGTGCCAAAATAAAACCGAAAACATTCCCTGTCTTCAGATATGCGGAAATACTGTTGAACTATGTAGAAGCATTGAATGAACTGAAAGGAGAACCGGAATATACGGAAGCGGCAGATAACACCACTTATCATGTTTTGTACAATCCGGAGGAAATCATGTACTACTTCAATATGATTCGTTACCGTGCCGGATTGCCGGGCATCACCCTTGCAGATGCCGGCGATCAAGTGAAGATGCGTCAGTTAATCATCCGCGAACGTATGATCGAATTTGCATGCGAAGGAAGAAGATATCATGACCTGCGTCGTTGGGGACTAGCAGAAACAGAAGAGAACAAACCGGTACAAGGTATGGACGTTACCAAGAAGACGACCGAAAGAGACCAATTCTATACTGTTGTCAATGTAGTTCATAAGTATGCATTACGCAGCTTTGACAGGAAGATGTACTTCTATCCTATTCCGAGAGCCGTATTGGATAAAAACGCGAAACTGAAACAAAATCCAGGATGGGACGGATTCGGAGATTGGTAACTTACCTCTTTCCATCATATAACTGATTATTAATCATATAAAATTGAACATATAATGAGATCAATATACAAACTAGTGATCTGTTCTTTACTAACGCTCTCCATCACTTCTTGTGAAAAAGACCTGCTTGAAAAAGAACAATATCAGAAAGAAATCTACCTGATCGGCGCTTACAACCGAGTATGGACTACAGAAGTAAGCTACAGTAACGAAGAGGTCAAAACTTATTTCACGGTCAGCAGTTCCGGTACGTTGGCATTAGATCGAGATGTGAACGTAAAAATGAAGATCAACGAAGAGCTGGTAGATATTTACAATAAAAAGTACTGGACCGTTCTGAATGAGGACAAATATTATAAATCATTGGATACTGATTTATATTCCATTCCTTCTTTGGAGAATACGGTAATCAAGCACGCTGAAGGTATTTCCGCCGAAGTTCCTGTGTTGATAAAGACAGCAAGTCTGAAGATTGACCAGTCATACGTCATCCCCGTCGAAATAGAAAGTACAACAGGATATCCGATAAGTACATCCGGGTGTAAAATGTTGGTTCTATTAAAATTAAAGAATGACTATTCGGGCAGTTACCAGATGAGTGGACATACCACTTTAGAAGGAGAAACTCCGAAGACGATTCAGAAGCCTAAAACGATTAAGCCTACCGGAGTCAACACCGTCAGACTATTCTATGCCATGAACAACGAGAGCGACGAGAAGGCTGATATCCAAACGGGTACAATAGAACTGACCATCACGGATCAGATAGTGGAAGGCACTAATGATGTGAAGAAAGTTTCGGTCAAAGCATGGGATGCTGAAAACGGACCGGCAATTGTCGACTCAGGAGAAAGTACCTACAACACAACCGCCAAAAAGTTCAGCCTCAAATATACAATCGGTAACACGATATATGAAGAGCAACTGACTAAAGAAAAAGAAGTTTTATAATACACGACAAATGAGGAGAAGAGGAGATTTCACGGCATCACAAAAATGCCGTTGAAATCTCCTCTTCGTTTTTTAACGGAAGACTTGTTTTTACATGATTCCTTGTTTTCCTTCTGCTAAATTCGTAATTTTACCGCCGATTCACGCAATAGGGGTGCCCTAACATGACAGGCTGAGAACATACCCATAGAATCTGATCCGGGTAATGCCGGCGTAGAGAACGAATAAATAAGCAAATATGGAAATGAATTATCTGGAGATATTCGGTACGTTTATCGGCATTATCTACCTGTGGCTGGAGTATCGCGCCAGTATCTATCTGTGGCTGGCGGGCATCATCATGCCGGCCATTTATATCTTTGTTTATTACGACGCAGGACTGTATGCCGACTTCGGCATCAACATTTACTATCTGATAGCTGCCATCTACGGATGGTTCTTCTGGATGTGGGGACACCGGAAAAAGAAAAGCCAACTGACAACTGACGGGCAAACGACAGAGAAAACGAAAGATCTTCCGATTGTACATACCCCATGGAAATGTTACCTGCCACTGCTTCTAGTGTTTATCGTGTCTTTCGTCGGCATTGCCTGGATACTTATCGAATACACAGACAGTAACGTTCCGTGGCTGGACAGCTTCACAACAGCGTTGAGCATTGTCGGAATGTGGATGCTGGCACGCAAATACATTGAGCAATGGTTTGCCTGGATTCTTGTCGACATCGTCTGTTGCGGACTATATATTTATAAAGATCTCTATTTCACCTCCGTATTGTACGGACTTTACTCCATTATAGCTATCTTTGGCTACTTCAAATGGAAAAAATTAATGAGCATACAATGATAAACGAACACTATACACACGAAGCCGTGATACTTGCCAACGGCGAATATCCTGTCCATCCACTCCCTTTACAAGTTTTGGCAGATGCCAAATATGTAGTTTGTTGTGATGGAGCCGCCAACGAATATATTTCGCGTGGACATACTCCTGATATAATTATAGGAGACGGAGACTCGCTTCTACCAGAATATAAAAAGCGTTTTTCTTCTATTATCCATCAAATTCCGGATCAGGAGACGAATGATCAGACCAAAGCTGTTCATTATCTGCAAAGTAAAGGCATACGGAAAATCGCCATCGTAGGTGCTACCGGCAAACGGGAAGACCATACATTAGGAAACATCAGCCTACTCATGGAGTATATGAGAAGTGGTATGGAAGTACGGATGATAACTGACTACGGTATATTTATTCCTGCACAAGATACACAAACTTTCGCTTCACATCCCGGACAGCAAGTCTCTATTATCAATTTCGGTGCTAAAGGATTGAAAGGAAAAGGATTGGTTTATCCTCTTAGTGACTTTACTAATTGGTGGCAAGGCACATTGAATGAAGCTATAGCAGAAGAGTTTAGCATTTATTGCACGGGAGAATATTTAGTATTCCTCGTAATTTCTGATTATCTATAATATTTATTCATTCCTGTACGATGCCGCACTTTTACTATTTAAAAGTGACAGAATCGTAAACAAATGGAAGGATGACATTACCTTTCATATTAAGGCATCCATACTTTCCTGCTTTACAGGCAGGAATATTCCCATTTTTATCAGGCCATGATATCCAGTCGAACTTAAAAGGAATAATTACTTCACCCTTTATATTAATGACACCCCACTTCCTCCTATATTCTGCAGAGAACATTATGCCATCTTCCCAACATATCATATCCGTATATTTTAAGGGCACAAGAATCTGATTGTTCAAATCAACAATTCCCCATCTTCCAGAATACTGATATTTTTTCCCTTCCTTGAAACCAATATTTACAGCAACCGTATCAGTTCCGATATATTGGATATTATCATATATCGGAGGAATAATAAACTCATCTATATTATTAATTAATCCACATTTTGCTACAACAGGAGAATTATCTTCCGTAAATACAGAATCTTTTACCCACACAACAGCTTTCCCATTGATAAAAGGATAGGTATCGATAATCATCATTTCTAATTATTTTGAATTGATCCATTCCATTGCTTCCGGTATTTGTTTTGTTAGAAACTCATACCATTTCCCTGGACTAAAATAACAAGACGAATGCTTCATAAATACAATATTAACACTATAGTTAGGGTTCATATTAATGGACATTTTCCTTGGGTAAACTCTATTAATTTTTTCTAATATATCAATCTCTGAATATTGAATCTGATATTTGGCCATCGTGCTTTCAAACAGCTGCGAAGACTCTATCCCAACAAAGATACAATCAGTAGGATGTAATATATCGACAATTTTCAAAAAGAGTTCCCAAGCTATTTCATAATCATCAAGATTGGGACGTTCCTTAGGTGCAGTGGTATAATCCAATTGTCTTTGGATAAAATTATAATATGCAATTTTCGACAACACCAATTTATCTTCAGAAATTATCCCTCGGTCACATAATGCCTCCATTAAATTAGGGTAGGTTCTATTACACCATGATTTATCTACCAATACTTCATACAAACAATTTCTCGTATGATATTTATCTACTTTTACCTCCTGTTCCCTCAGTTTTCCCTCATCTTCAATATCTTCGTCGATGTAATGAGATTCTCCTACAATTAAAATCCTACGTTTACCATCCTCATAGTCCTTACCTACCCAAGGATACCATGTCAGATTCTCAATCTGATTAAATTGAGAGTCGTATTTTACTTCAACAATTTGATCCATATTAACTATTTTAGAATAAAATATCCCATTTGTGTTCACTTACAAAGCTACTAAATCCATACCGGTTTTGCAATAAATCAAGTCACAAAAAATAGAAGTATTTGATTCATTTCCGCACAGAAATGAACTGAATTATAAATTGAGGATTAGGCACGGATTACACGGATTTCACGGTTTTAGTGCTATGATTACGTAAAACAACCGTGTTAATCCGTGTAATCCGTGCCTAAATATATTCTTTTCCGATTCGTAATGAAGCATAATAACAGATCGACAACGTATACACAGACAGACAAGTTAGTAAATATGGAGTAATTGATCAGCCCTGATTCCAATATCAGTTTCAACCGTTGGAACAAAGTGTTTCATGCCTTGAAACTAAAAGTTTCATTACTTGAAACCATTTGTTTCAAGGCATGAAACTCTTTGAAGATACACTACAATGAGAGCAAAAACAGCTTTCAAATCATTAGGAGGGATATAGAATTTAATTTTTGTTCGATTCAGAGTATAATAAATCCGCTGTTACCTAAGAAGATATACACTTATAGGTAACAGCGGAAAATCTATTATTTCTAAGGATATTTGCTTGAGCAACAGGATCAAATAGTAAGCAGATACTTCTTGAAGTCTGCAAATTCCTTCGTCATTGGCAAGCTCTTCTTCTCCCCTTTCATAAACTCCTGCAGCTTGGCCGGTATCTCTACCGCTTCACCGATAATACCTTCTACTGTTTCCAGAAATTTAGCAGGGTGAGCTGTTTCGAGAAATACTCCCGTTTCACCCGGTTTCAATCCTTCTTGCAAAGCGCGATAGCCGCATGCCCCATGAGGATCGAGCAAGTAATGATGTTCTTTCCAAGTTTCCTTCACTGTTTCGCGAATCTGTTCGTCAGTATAGGTAGTTCCCGAAATCTCAGCAGAAATCTCAGCATGAGAACCGCCATACAGATCAAGCACACGGGCAAAGTTACTCGGGTCACCTACGTCCATAGCATTAGCGATAGTTGCGATGGATGGCCGGGGATTATATTTACCTGTTTGCAGGTATTGATAAAATATATCGTTGCGATTGTTGGCAGCAATAAAACGTTTGACAGGCAAGCCCATCTTCTTTCCAAACAAGCCGGCTGTGATGTTACCAAAGTTTCCGCTAGGTACACAAATCACTGCATTATCGGCTTTTCCGGCACGCTTCAGCTGGGCATAGGCATAGAAATAATAGAATGCCTGCGGCAGAAAACGAGCCACATTGATAGAATTGGCGGAGGTCAGCGACAGATGTTCGTTCAATTCCTTATCCATGAAAGCAGCTTTTACCAACGCCTGGCAATCGTCAAACGTTCCGTCCACTTCGAGAGCAGTGATATTCTGTCCTAAAGTAGTGAATTGCTTTTCCTGTATCTCGCTGACTTTCCCCTTCGGATAAAGCACATACACATGAATACCTTCCACACCCAGAAAACCGTTGGCAACGGCACTCCCTGTATCACCGGAGGTCGCTACCAGTACGTTTACATCCTTCTGTCCTTCTTTCTTGATGAAGTATCCCAGCAAACGTGCCATGAAACGACCGCCTACATCTTTGAAAGCCAGTGTAGGTCCGTGGAAAAGTTCCAGAGAATAAATGTTGTCCGCCACCTTCACCAACGGAACATCAAAGCTCAATGTATCATACACAATCTGTTTCAGTGTATCAGCGGGAACGTCTTCACCAAAGAAGGCATCGGCTACACGGTAAGCGATTTCCTGAAAAGAAAGGCTGTCAATCGTATCGTAAAAATCCTGAGGAAGCGGCTTGATAGTCATAGGCATGAAAAGCCCTCTGTCAGCGGCAAGCCCTTTTACTACGGCTTCTTGCAGAGAAGCCATCGGCGCCTGTTTATTCGTACTATAGTATTTCATTAGATCATATTTTTATTCATCACAGACTACGCAGTTCCATACAGATTTCAATGTCCGGCGGGCAATCTGCATAATCTGTGACGAAGCGTTATTTCATGAACTCTTTTATAAATTCGTCTTCTTTCAACACACCGTAACTGCCATTGCATGCCGATACCTCATCGTATGTCTGTACCTCATCCGGTTCGATACCCGGATACCAGATAAGGAATGGTATAGGCTCGGAAGTATGGGTACGAAGTTCACAAGGAGTAGGATGATCGGGCAATACAGCAATCGCCACCGGCTCGTCCCAGTCTTTCACAGCCTCATAGATAGGTCCGACCGCACGTTTGTCGAGATTCTCTATTGTCAGAAGTTTCAGATCTATATCCCCCTCATGTCCAGCCTCATCACTGGCTTCGATATGGAGATAGACGAAGTCATCCGTCTTCAGAGCTTCCAGAGCGGCAGCTACTTTATTCTCGTAATTTGTATTATACAGTCCGGTTGCCCCCTCCACTGCGATGCGACGCAAGCCGGCATAATATCCGATTCCGTTAATCAAGTCAACAGCCGAGATAACAGCTCCTTTCTTTACTTGCGGGAAAGTTTCGGAGAAAGTGGGCATCTGCGGACGATAGCCGGGGCTCCAAGGCCAGATACTATTGGCCGGATCTTTGCCTTCGGCAATCCGCTTCAGATTTAACGGATGATTCTTCAGCAATTCCTGTGATTGAAGAATAAGGTCATTGATAAGGCCTGCCGTTTCCTGAGCCTCCGGCACTGAAGGCTTCACCATCAACGGACGGAAAGGTTTCAAAGGAACATCGTGCGGAGGAGTACAATCCAACTCTTTATTACCGCCTTTGATCACCAGCAGATGCCGATACTGAACTCCCGTATGAAAACGTACGCGATCATTTCCCAATTTCTCTTGCAGATACTGAATCAGCACATCTGCCTCCTCTGTAGATATATGTCCGGAAGAGTGATTCTTCAGAATCTCTCCTTCCACACAAATCAGATTACAACGCATTGCCATCTCTCCCGGCTTCAAGTCTACGCCGATACTGGCAGCTTCGAGCGGTCCGCGTCCCTCGTATACTTTCGGAAGATTATACCCCAACACAGACATATTGGCAACCTCACTACCCGGATGGAAACCTTCGGCAACGGTAATCAAACGACCATTGCGCCCCATGCGGGCTAATTTATCCATATAAGGCGTCTTCGCATATTGCAGGAGCGTCTTGTCCCCTAATGACTTCACTGGCCAGTCGGCCATTCCGTCTCCCAATATAATAATATGCTTCACTTCTTTAGAAATTAAGAATGAAGAATGATGAATGAAGAATTGTCTGTGCCATTATGCTGCATAGTAATTCTTCATTTTTAGTTCTTCATTTAAATTAAACGTTGGCGATACTCATAATGTCAGCGAATACTCCGGCAGCCGTTACTCCGGCACCGGCGCCGTATCCTTGAATCATCATCGGATATTCTTTATAGCGTTCCGTAGTCAGCAAGATGATGTTGTTGCTGCCTTCCAGTCCGTAGAAAGGATGGTTGGCACCCACTTCCTGAAGTCCGACAGAAGCTTTTCCGTCTTCCAGTTTGGCTACAAAACGCCAATGCTTATGTTCTTTCTCCAATACCTGACGACGGGCTTCAAAGTCTGCATCGAGACTCGGCACCCGTTTCCAGAAGTCATCCAACGAACCTTCGAAGAAGTCGTTCGGAACGAAGAGATTCTTTTCCACGTCTTCCTGTTCGATGCGGTATCCGGCTTCACGCGCCAGAATCACCAGTTTACGGATCACGTCTTTTCCACTCAGGTCGATACGCGGGTCCGGTTCGGAATAGCGTTCTTCCTGTGCCATCTTGATGGTGCGGCTGAAAGGAATATCAGCGCTGATCTTATTAAAGATATAGTTCAATGTACCCGAAAGTACCGCTTCAATCTTCAGTATCTTGTCACCACTATGAATCAGGTCATTGATGGTGTTGATAATCGGAAGTCCCGCACCTACGTTTGTCTCAAACAGGTATTTCACACCACGTTGACGGGCAATCGTTTTCAGTTCGCGATAGTTTTCGTAAGCCGAAGATGCCGCGATCTTATTGGCTGCCACTACGGAAACATTGTGTTGCAGAAGGTCTTTGTAAAGCGATGCAATGTCAGGACTTGCCGTACAATCGACGAATACGGAATTGAAGATATTCATTCCGACTATTTCGTCACGGATGGTCTGCAGATTGCTGTCCTTACCTTTCACTTGCAGTTCTTCACGGAAATTAGCCAGGTCAAATCCCTCACGGCTGAACATTGCTTTCGCTGCATCGATGATACCTACGACATGCAATTTCAGTCCGTTCTCCACCATCAGTTTCTGCTGCTGGCAGCGGATCTGCTCTACCAGGCTACCGCCAACCGTACCAATACCACAGATAAAGAGGTTCAATACCTGATATTCGGACAGGAAGAAGGAGTCATGGATAACGTTCAGAGATTTACGCAACGATTTGGAATCGACAACAAAAGAAATGTTGGTTTCCGAAGCTCCCTGCGCACAAGCGATAACATTGATACCATTACGTCCCAGCGTACCGAAAAGCTTACCTGCAATACCCGGTGTATGCTTCATATTCTCGCCAACGATAGCAACCGTAGCCAGATTTCTCTCTGCAAGGATCGGAGAAATCTCTCCCATCTCGATCTCTTTCGCAAATTCCTCGTTCAGCACTTCACAAGCCAGATCGGCATCAGCGTTACGGACACCGATAGAAGTACTGTTTTCGGATGAAGCCTGCGAAACGAGGAACACACTGATTCCATTCTTTGCCAAGGCCTTGAAGATGCGATAGTTTACGCCGATCACACCAACCATACCCAGACCCTGAACCGTGATCAGACTCGTATCGTTGATAGAAGAAATACCTTTAATAGCCTTGCTCTGCGGATTGGAAGTTTCTTGTTTAATAACAGTTCCTACTCCGTCGGGATTGAATGTATTCTTTATAATAATAGGAATATTCTTATGACATACCGGATAGATCGTCGGCGGATAAACCACTTTCGCACCAAAGTTGCAAAGTTCGGTTGCTTCTACATAGCTCAGTTCGGAAATAGTATAAGCAGTTGAAATCACACGCGGATCAGCAGTCATGAAGCCGTCCACATCCGTCCATATCTCCAGACTGTTAGCATCGAGCGCTGCGGCAATAATGGCAGCTGTATAATCCGAACCACCACGACCAAGGTTAGTTACATCTCCCGACACCTTATCCGAAGAAATAAATCCGGGCACCAACGATACTTTCGGAATGGAATGGAAAGTCTCTTTTACTAACTGATTAGTCAGGTCCGCATCGATCGTATGTTTGTTATGTTTCTTTTCAGTCTTGATAAAAGTACGTGAATCAAACCATTTTGCCCCATCAATCAGTTCAGCTACGATGATGGAAGAAAGACGCTCGCCATAGCTGACAATGGTATCCGATGTTTTCGGAGAAAGGTCTCTGATCAGGTAAATACCCTGGAAAATATCCTTCAACTCATTCAGCAATTCGCCAATCTGACGCTGCAATGCCACTTGCCCGGCTCCGGCAGGAATCACTTCCTTAATCATCTCTACATGACGATAGACAATTTCACGGAACTCACCTTCGTAAGCCGAATCTCCGGCTGCCGCCATCTTCGATGTATTAATCAGTTTGTCAGTGATGCCTCCCAATGCGGAAACAACTACAATTACCGGCTCGCCGGCCGACTCTACAATTCTCTTTACACTTAAAATGCTGTTCACGGAACCTACGGATGTTCCGCCGAATTTCATTACTTTCATGAAGATACATATTTAAATACAATCCCCTCGAGTATAGTTATTACAGGGTGATTGGTTGTTTACGAAAAAAATTAAAATTGAGTTTTGCCTACTTACACAGGCGTGAATCACGTAGATACACAAATACTATCCATTAACCCCAAAGGGTCATGGTACACATGGATGTGACTGTATGTGGATAGTACTTCATCATAGTCTCTGTTTCTACCATTGTTTTTGATAAGTGTCGCAAAAGTAATAATAAAAACGTTCAATCTATCACTTTTTTCGGTTTTTTTCTGATAAAAAGAACATCGCGTCTCTTTCCCAGCCGATAAAAGCCCTGCACTTTTATGACATTTTGCTATCTATATATCGTTTATATTATTATATTTGCAAAAACAACAGCATAAAACCAGCATATGACCCCGTTAAATACTTCCGTATTGTTAATATATACCGGTGGAACAATTGGAATGATTGAAAACACCGCAACAGGCGCATTGGAGAGCTTCAACTTCGAGCAACTCCAGAGACATGTCCCCGAATTGCAAAAATTCAACTTCCCGATTGACACTTATCAGTTTGATCCACCAATGGACTCTTCGGACATGGAACCTGATATGTGGAGAAAGCTGGTACGCATCATTCATGAGAACTACGACCGCTATCATGGATTCGTTATCCTGCATGGCACGGATACGATGGCTTATACTGCCTCGGCCCTGAGCTTTATGCTGGAAGGACTGGATAAACCGGTCATCCTCACAGGATCTCAGCTTCCGATAGGGGTACTCCGCACGGATGGAAAGGAAAATCTGATGACAAGTATCGAAATTGCCGCTGCACAAGATAAAGACGGGAAAGCAGTGGTTCCGGAAGTCTGTATCTTCTTCGAGAATCATCTGATGCGGGGGAATCGGACGACGAAAATGAATGCGGAAAACTTCAACGCATTCCGTTCATTCAACTATCCGGTACTGGCAGAAGCGGGTATTCACATTAAATACAATAATGTACATATCCATGTTAATAAGAGCAGGCAGAAATTAATGCCACATTATTTATTGGATACGAATATAGCCGTACTTAAACTATTTCCCGGTATTCAGGAGAACGTGATAGCCACGATTTTAGGAACGAAAGGTTTAAAGGCCGTCGTACTCGAAACATATGGCTCCGGCAATGCACCACGTAAAGAGTGGTTTATCCGCAGGCTCTGCCAAGCCAGCGCACAAGGGATTGTGATTGTAAATGTAACCCAGTGCAACGCCGGAATGGTGGAAATGGAACGTTACGAAACGGGATACCAGCTGTTGCAGGCAGGAGTCGTCTCCGGATATGACAGTACAACAGAATCAGCTGTAACCAAACTGATGTTCTTATTAGGACACGGATATACACCGGATGAAGTCCGCGATCACATGAACCGGTCGATAGCGGGAGAGATCACTCTGTAAGCTTCATCTATTTCTATTAGGCAGGGATAACTTATTTCTAATAAATTATCCCTATTTTTGTACCCTACAAGAAGAAAGGAATCTCAATGGCAAAAGAAAAGACCGTATATGTATGCAGTAACTGTGGGCAGGATTCACCGAAGTGGGTGGGCAAGTGCCCGTCGTGCGGAGAATGGAATACGTATGTAGAAGAGATCGTACGGAAAGAACCGACCAACCGCCGACCGGTATCGGGCATCGAAACGCAGAAAGCAAAACCAATAATCCTTAGTGAGATAGAAGCGGATGATGAACCACGTATCAATATGCATGATGAAGAACTGAATCGTGTATTGGGCGGAGGACTTGTCCCCGGCTCCCTGGTTTTGATCGGTGGCGAACCGGGAATCGGAAAATCGACACTCGTCATGCAGACCGTATTGCGTATGCCGGACAAGAAGATTCTCTATGTATCCGGTGAAGAAAGCGCACGACAGCTGAAACTGCGTGCCGACCGTCTTTCTGATGTTTCCAGCGACTGCTTCATCGTATGCGAAACTTCACTTGAACATATCTATGTTCATATCAAGAACACAAATCCTGATTTAGTTATCATCGACTCCATACAGACTATTTCCACTGAAAACATAGAATCCTCTCCCGGAAGTATTGCCCAGGTAAGAGAATGTTCGGCATCGATTCTCCGTTTCGCAAAGGAAACACATACACCGGTCCTGCTCATCGGGCATATTAACAAGGAAGGCAGCATTGCAGGTCCAAAAGTGTTGGAGCATATTGTAGATACCGTTCTCCAATTTGAAGGAGATCAGCATTATATGTACCGCATTTTGCGAAGCATCAAAAACCGTTTCGGAAGTACCGCCGAACTGGGCATTTACGAAATGCGTCAGGACGGGTTACGCCAAGTCAGCAATCCTTCGGAACTGCTGTTAAGTCAGGATCATGAAGGCATGAGCGGAGTAGCTATTGCTTCGGCTATCGAAGGGGTACGCCCGTTCCTGATCGAGACACAGGCACTGGTAAGTTCCGCCGTTTATGGAAATCCCCAACGGTCGGCAACCGGATTCGATATACGAAGAATGAATATGCTGCTGGCTGTTCTTGAAAAGCGTGTCGGATTCAAGCTCGCACAGAAAGATGTATTTCTGAATATTGCCGGAGGATTGAAAGTGAACGATCCCGCTATCGACCTGGCAGTGATCAGCGCAATCCTATCTTCCAATATGGATGCCGCTATCGAACCGGAAGTTTGTATGGCGGGAGAAATAGGGCTGTCGGGAGAGATACGCCCCGTAAACCGAATAGAGCAACGCATCGGAGAAGCGGAAAAGTTAGGATTCAAACGATTCCTGCTTCCTAAATACAATCTGCAAGGGATTGATACCCAAAAACTAAAAATAGAATTAGTACCTGTCAGAAAGGTAGAAGAAGCATTCAGAGCACTCTTCGGATAAGTCCGGATGGGCAACCAGCTGTTGCCCGTTCACAAACTAACAGGTACACATCAAACAGTAGACTAATGACACAAGAATACCAACTCCGCATCCTCCCTGAAATCGCAGCAAACGAACAGCGACTGAAAGAATACATTTCGAAAGAAAAAGGTATCAATCTGCGCAATATCAACGCTACCCGAATACTGAAACGAAGTATTGATGCACGCCAGCGGACTATCTTCGTCAATTTAAAGGTGCGGGTATATATCAATGAGATGCCCAAAGAAGATGAATACGAACATACTATATATAATAATGTAGAGGGCAAACCTCAGATTATCGTAGTCGGTGCGGGTCCGGGCGGATTATTCGCTGCTTTACGCCTCATCGAACTCGGATTACGTCCGGTCATTGTGGAGCGGGGAAAAGATGTGCGCGAACGAAAGAAAGATCTGGCGCAGATCAGCAGAGAGCATACCGTAGACCCGGAATCGAACTATAGCTTTGGTGAAGGAGGTGCAGGAGCGTATTCGGATGGTAAACTTTATACCCGCAGCAAAAAAAGAGGAAATGTAGACAAGATACTGAATGTATTCTGCCAGCACGGAGCTTCTACTTCAATATTAGCCGACGCTCATCCTCATATCGGCACAGATAAGCTTCCGCGTGTGATTGAAAATATGCGGAATACAATCATCGGGTGTGGAGGAGAAGTACATTTCCAGACCAGAATGGACGCACTGATCATTGAAAACGATGAAATCAAAGGTATTGAAACGAATACAGGAAAAGTCTTTCTCGGTCCTGTAATACTGGCAACCGGACATTCTGCAAGGGATGTATATCGCTGGCTGGCTGCCAATGGTGTTACGATGGAAGCCAAAGGAATCGCTGTCGGTGTCCGGCTGGAACATCCGGCAACGCTGATTGACCAGATACAATACCACAATAAGAATGGACGGGGTAAATACCTTCCTGCTGCCGAATACAGTTTTGTAACACAGGCAGAAGGAAGAGGAGTATATAGTTTCTGCATGTGTCCCGGTGGCTTTATTGTCCCTGCCGCCAGTGGACCGGAACAGGTGGTAGTCAACGGTATGTCTCCCTCCAACCGTGGTTCCCGCTGGAGTAATTCGGGAATGGTAGTAGAGATTCAGCCGGAAGACTTAATGAATGGAGAATGGAAAATGGAAAATGGAGAATTGGCTGCGCAACAGAAAGAGCGGCTATTGGCCGTTAACCCATTGCTGAGCAGTTCCCAACTCTCGGCTCTCCATGCTCAACTTACTCCCCTTCACTTTCAGGAGGAGTTGGAACGTCAATGCTGGTTGCAGGGGGGCAGACGCCAGACGGCGCCGGCACAACGCATGCTGGACTTTACCCGCAAGAAGTTAAGTTACGATTTACCGGAATCTTCATACAGTCCGGGATTGATTTCTTCTCCACTCCATTTCTGGATGCCGGAGTTTATCAGTAAACGGTTAGCTCTCGGTTTTCAGCAGTTCGGGCGTAGCAGTCATGGCTTCCTTACAAATGAAGCGGTCATGATCGGTGTAGAGACTCGCACTTCCTCACCTGTCCGCATCGTACGAGATAAGGAGACGTTACAGCATGTGATTGTCCGCGGGTTATTCCCCTGCGGAGAAGGTGCGGGATATGCAGGTGGAATTGTCTCGGCAGGAGTAGATGGCGAACGATGTGCGGAAGCGGCAGCTAATTATATAAATCAATAATAAAAACTCTGTGATAAGATGAATAATAAACCCGAAATAGCGATTATTGAATCTAACACCCTTACTTGCCTTGGACTAAAAAGTATATTGGAAGAGATTATTCCAATGGCAACGATTCGTACCTTCCATAGTTTCAGTGAGCTGATAGATGATACCCCGGATATGTATGCTCATTATTTCATCTCAGCACAAATCTATGTTGAACACAATGCCTTCTTCCTTCCCCGAAAACGAAAAACAATTGTACTGGCCAGTGACAGTCCGCAATTCCAGTTGTCGGGCGTGCCGGTACTCAATATTTATGAGCCAGAAGAAAAGCTTGTGAAAAGTCTGCTGAAACTTCATCAACATGCACACCACAACGGTTATCCTGTGAAAGACATGCCCCCGATTGCCCTGCCGGAAGCACATCAGGAAATCTTATCTGCCCGCGAAATAGAAGTGCTTGTATTAATTACCAAAGGATTGATCAATAAAGAAATTGCTGACAAGTTGAACATCAGTCTGACTACTGTCATCACCCACAGAAAAAACATCACGGAAAAACTGGGAATCAAGTCGGTATCAGGATTGACTATCTATGCTGTAATGAATGGATACATAGAGGCTGACCGGATCTGATTTCTTAAAAAATCAGGCATAATCCTAATAAATGAGGATTGTCCGTCTTATATATTTGCCGTTACTTTGCACCAGACAAATTAACTGCGAATGAAAACAAAGAATATGATGATTGCCCTCGCACTCCTAACAACAGGGACAGCATGGGCTGAAGATTTACCTAAAGATTCTCTAAAAGTAGTGGACATCGAAGAAGTAGTAGTGATTGCTGCTCCAAAAGAGAATCGTAAACTACGCGAGTTACCAACTGCCACAACACTGTTGTCACAACAAGACATGCAGGCAAATCAGGTACAATCTGTGAAAAACCTAACAGGTATTGTTCCTAACCTCTTCATTCCGGATTATGGTTCGAAGCTGACTACTTCTATTTATATTCGCGGAATCGGTTCACGTATCAATACCCCATCCGTAGGACTCTACGTAGATAACATCCCTTATATCGACAAGTCAGCTTTCGACTTCAATTATGCCGATATTGAACGTATTGACATACTTCGCGGTCCGCAAGGTACTCTCTATGGACGTAACACAATGGGAGGCCTCATCAAAGTACATACAAAATCACCTTTTACTTATCAAGGTACTGATATCCGAATGGGAGCTGCGACCTATAATAATTACAATGTTTCATTGACACATTATCACCGCATATCCGATCGCTTCGCTTTCTCTACCGGAGGATTTTACGAACATGCAGGCGGTTTCTTCGAAAATATGACTCGGAATAATGAAAAAGTAGACAAAAGTAATGCCGGAGGCGGACGCTTCCGTGGTATCTATATGCCAACATCAAACCTAAAAATCGACATGACACTAAACTATGAATACGGTGACCAAGGCGGTTATCCTTATGAATACACAGGTGTCACTCAAGGAGAAGAGACACGTCCGGAATACATTGGTAAAATAGCCAATAACGAGCGCAGCGGTTATCGGCGGGGATTACTTAATTCGGGAATAAATATAGAATACCAAGCCAGAAACTTTATTCTCAGCGCTGTCACTGGTTATCAGAACTTGAATGACCGTATGTTCCTCGATCAGGATTTCACAGAAAAAGACATCTATACATTGGAACAAAAACAAAGAGCAAATACCATTTCAGAAGAAATCACTTTCAAATCAAAGCCGGGAAATAATTGGCAATGGGCCACTGGAGTTTCCGGATTTTATCAATGGCTGCATACTACAGGACCTGTACAATTCGGACAGGAGGGAGTCAGATCCGTCATAGAAGATAATGCCAATGAGCAATTCGAAAATATCACAGCCGGTAATCCCAGAGCGCCCAAGATGCATATGAACATCAATAACCAAGGATTAGCTGTAGGAGGTAGTTTTGATACACCAATTTTGAATGGAGCCATCTTCCATCAATCCACATTTAATAATTTATTTATTAAAGGACTATCTGCAACAGTTGGTTTGAGACTGGATTATGAAAAGCTAAAGATGGACTATAACTCAGTTTCCGATCCTCTTAACTTTGATTTCTCTATCACAATGCCCGGTGCCCCTAAACCCTTCCTTACTTGCGAAGGATTGGAAGGAAATGCATCTTTCATAGGGAAAGAATCTACAGATTACCTTCAGCTACTTCCTAAATTTGCCTTACAATATGAATGGACGAAAGGAAATAGTGTTTACACAACCGTATCCAAAGGATATCGTTCTGGAGGTTATAATATACAGATGTTCTCCGATTTGGCAAAGGGAGGCTTAATGAATTCAGCAATTGAGGCATTGGCAGCCGACCCCAAACTAAGTGCGATGGCAGCAACAATAGAGAGCCAAAAGAAAGAACTCCCCCAAGTGAGTAAAGCTACCCAATACAAACCCGAATACTCCTGGAACTACGAGCTAGGCAGTCATCTCACCTTATGGGAAGGAAAACTTTGGGCAGACCTCGCTGTGTTCTACATGGATACACGCGACCAGCAAATCTCTCAATTTGCGGCAAGCGGCCTGGGACGTATCACGATCAATGCCGGTAAAAGCCGTAGCTACGGTGCAGAAGCATCTCTTCGTGCCAGCCTGACAAACGAACTCAGTCTGAACGCAAGCTATGGATATACGTATGCCACCTTTACCGATTATATTGTCAATGAAGAAGATAAAGATGGTAACCTGACTGTGAAAGCAGACTATAACGGCAAATACGTCCCCTTCGTCCCCAAGCACACACTAAATATCGGAGGAGAATACGCCATCACCTGCAAGCCTCGTTCTATCTTTGACCGGGTGGTTTTCCAAGCAAACTATAACGCAGCCGGACGTATCTACTGGACCGAGCAGAACGATGTCAGCCAAGCCTTCTACGGTACCCTCAACTGGCGTGCAAACCTGGAAATAGGAGACGCAATGATCAGTTTCTGGGCACGTAACTTCCTGGACAAAGACTATGCAGCCTTCTACTTTGAGACGATGAACAAAGGATTCATGCAGAAAGGACGTCCCGCACAATTCGGCATAGACCTCCGTTGCCGGTTCTAAGGTCTGATAACCAAGTCAACTATTGATATACTCCTTTGGAGACATACCAGCACAGCGCTTAAAGAACTTCCCGAAGAAAGATTGATTCGAGAAGTTCAGCTGTTCGCTGATCTGCTGAATAGTCAGTCTGCCTGATTTTAATAACGTCTTGGCTTCCAGTATTACATAAGCATCGATCCATTCTCCTGCCAGTTGCTGACTGATCTTATAAATGACAGTAGAAAGGTACTTAGGAGAAATACACAACAAGTCCGCATAGAACTTCACACTCCGTTCCTTCCGATAATGTTTTTCTACTTCACCAATAAAACGCTGAAAGATTTCCTCTTGACGTGTATGCGAATACTTTGACCGTGACTCTTCTTCCTTCAGCACTATAGGCAGCATTCTATAATACAATATCTGTACATAAGATTGCAGCATCGGAATCCTGTAAGGATGGTCCAGCTCCTGCAAAGTCGCTTTAATGGAGTGATAGACCCCAACAAACGCCATTACTTCCTTTTCCTCTAAAACAAAGCAATGTCTACTCTGCAAACACTTATAAAAAGACATTACCTGAGTCGTCTTTTCGGTGACAGGCATAAAATTGGTCCGGGTAGCTATCATAAATCCCCGAAAGTCATTACTTATAGAAAGTACCTCAAAAATCATCCCCGTGATTATAACACAAAACATGTCCGGACGCAACGTGTATTCTTTCAAAGAAATCCGTACATGCAGCTCTCCTTGCAAACAAAACAGTACCATAGACATTCCCGCCTGAACAGGAAAATCGTTTTGAGGCAACTGCTCCAAAGGTTCGGAGAAAGGGATTTCCATATTATCCGATAACACTATCTCCCCTTTTATAAAAGAAACCATATCCATTTCTGTCAGATGAGAAATATCAAGCAAAAAGATATTATGACCCATATTTTACTAAATTATTAGAGAATTTGACAGCAAATGTAATCGATCCGAAACATAAAACGAGTATGATTCGACCTATTGACCAAAATGCTAGACCTTTTGACCTTGAGCCGATATTTAATCGGGAGGAAGTACGACCATATAGTACCGGGAAAGACGGAAGTACGACGAAATGAATCAAGACATGTAGTTCCAATCCCAGTTTCAACCGTTGGAACAAAGTGTTTCATGCCTTGAAACAAGATGTTTCATGCCTTGAAACAAAGTGTTTCGTACGGTGAAACAAAGTGTTTCAAGCATTTGAAACTGCTTGAAACAACTTATGTCCTGATTATTCGAAGCAACAAGCCTTGATAAAGGGACGATTCATCCTTTATCAAAGAGCAAGTATCCTTTGATAGGCAATACGCTCTGTTCCGTTTTTTACATAAATAATGCCGCAACGCTGAAAGCCGTGTTTCGTCAGAATGTGCTGCATGACTTTATTATCGCGGTGTGTATCCACCCGGATATTTCCGGAGTGTTCAAAGCACCAGTTCAGACAGGCATCCGATACACCTTTCCTTTTGCCGCCGGTAGCCATCCGGTGAATGACTCCGTAGGGTTCATCATTGAGCCATTCACCTTCGTAGATATGCTGATAAGTAGGATCTTCGCCCAATATAAAGCAGAAAGTCCCAAGTATCTCTCCCTGCTCGTCCGTGCAGACAAAGCTATGACCGTCTTCTATCTCCTGACGGATGAATGATTCGGACGGATAACCGTCAATCCATTGAGTTGCATTCCCATTGGCACGCATGAAAGCACGGGCATTATCATAAATCTCCATCACCAAAGGGAGATCTTTCAGTTCGGTAAGTCTGATTTCCATCATTCAGAAGTATTATTCGAAAATGAAACAAGATATAAAGAAAATTATTCATTAATTGCACCGCAATGGGGGCAAACACCTTTTTCTTTCAGCTTCTCCCCGCAATGGCCGCAACGATATTTATAGCCGATATTCCGGTGTACTTTCTTCACAAACACCCAGATAAAGAGTGCGAGGAACAAATAGCCGATATAAATATGCGTCATCAGAATAAAGAAGAAATAGCAGAAAATACAACTGGACATCAGCCCCAACAAATAAAAGACCGCAGCTGCGGGAGTCAACTGCCGGAACAGATCATCGAGTACTGCCAAAGTGACAACCAGAAACAACCAGATGCTCAGCAAAAAGACTGAAAGAATAAAAGGAACTTTAAAGGGGGATAAAGTGGGATTGAAATAGAAATGTTCCCACGTATCCGGTACAAAAACTTGCATGGATTCGTAAATCGTCGCACTGAAAGCCATCAGCAGACAGAGAAACAACGGATAGACACTGTCAATATCATTAAAGTAGACCAACTGCAACTGCTTCCGGCGGAAAGCACGAAACAGATAGACTCCGACAAACAACGCGAAGATGACCATGAAATAAGAAGCATGCGTATTGCTGAAAAAATGGATTGCCTGCGAAATGCTGTCCGTAGGTACAAACGATTCTTTCAGTTCTGCTTCACGTATCCATCCCTGCTCCTCTTGTGTGTGTGCCAGCTTCACCCAGACACTGTCCACACTGTCGGCAGGATGGATGGCAAACTCGGCAACAACCACCCGGTCTCCTTTATACAATGCAATGTATGTATCCTTTATGGGGAGACATTCCATCGTTACAGAATCGGTGATTACTTCCAGATTGGTATTCCATGTATAATGCCGGTCATAAAGATAGTTCAGAGAGTCTTTCGTCTTCTCCGACAACTCCTCGGAAGTAAGATCGGGGCGCCTATAATGACAGGACGAAAGAAGCAGCAAACTCAACAGCAACCCCATGACAGAACAACACAAAGCAGTACGGAGCTTTTCTCTGCCGAAAAGAAACTCCGTAACATTCCGTATATCTCTGTCGGGGAATCGTTTCATTGTGCCGCTTTTACTTTCATTTGACAGTTCTTGCAATCGAATTCAAGACGGAAACGCTTTCCGTCATTCGACACCAGATAGTAAGGCTCCTTATAGGGCGAGCGCACTCGCTGATGGATAGGGCACCAGCCCATGCTATAACGCAAACAATGTTTGCAGAACATCAGCACGGCATCTTCTACCCGTTCCTTTTCATAAGCCTCGGCTACTTGCTGCACTCCATGTTCCCGATAAAAAGAAGCGGCACGGGTATTCATCACGTTTCCTAAATAAGTGAGGGTAGTCTGCGGGAAGGCATGGGTAGTCGGCTTCCAGACAGCCAGTTCCTGACGGTAATTGATTCGCCGGGCAGCAATCAGTTTTTCTATCGCCTGACGGCGGAAGTCCGCCAATACGGAAGCAGGCAGAAACCAGTTCTCCGAAAAAGAAACTTCGATCTTTCTCGCTTCGAAGGGCGTGTTTCCTAATTTAGAAAGTTGTGTCTTCAGGTTATCTGTCTGCGGAGTACGAGCCAGTTCTTTCTCACGGGGCAGAGCAAGCGTAACGCTGTTGTCATCTTCATCCGTCAGCGTCAGAGAGAAACCGAAGTTGTTGTCTGTCAGCAGTATGCTCACAGCTATCTTCCGCTCGGCTGATTTACGGGAAAGGATACGTTCAAACTCCTGGTCGAAGTTGCGGTAGAGCTTGGTACGGGGTTTGATGCGAGGCATTTCCTGGGGATAGAGCTTGTTTCCGTCCACCCGGTTGACCCGGAATCCCTGCAAGCGTCCTTGCTCGTCAATATAGCAGACACCGTCTCCGTTATTAAATGATTTCAGTCCGGCAACAGTCAGAAAGTTGCCACGTGCTTCTTTCATTGTACCCATTTCCTCTCCCAACGATTTCGGAGTATCGAACGAAAAGATATCCTCACTACGTCCATGCAGGAAGTAATGAGTAAATCCACGGCTGAAACTCTTGTCCAACTGTGGTTTGAACTCGAAACTGCAAGTACCGGAAGAGGCACGCACATATTCCGGTCGGCGGGCAATGATGGCATCCAGCTTCTGACGATAAGCAGCTGTGACATTCTTCACATAAGACACATCTTTCAGACGGCCCTCTATCTTGAATGATGATGCGCCGGCATCCAGCAGTTGTTCCAGTTCGTCACTCTGGTTCATATCTTTCAGAGAGAGCAAGTGCTTGTCTTTCACCATCACTTTCCCGTCCGAATCGACAAGACTGAAAGGCAGCCGACAGAACTGAGCACATTCTCCCCGGTTCGCACTGCGTCCGAAACAAGCCTGACTAACGTAACACTGACCGCTATAGCTTACACAAAGCGCACCATGTACAAATACTTCCAACGGAACTTCGGGACAGGTCTCATGTATCTTCTTTATTTCACGAATCGACAGTTCCCGCGCCAGAACCACCTGACGGAAACCTGCTTCCCAAAGGAATTTCACCTTCTCCGGTGTGCGATTGTCCATCTGTGTACTGGCATGGAGAGGAATCGGAGGAAGATTCAGTTTCGTAATTCCCATATCCTGCACAATCAGAGCATCCACACCTATCCGATACAGGGCATGAATCATCTCTTCCGTCTCTTCCAGTTCCTCTTCTTTCAGAATCGTATTGACGGTGACATAGATACGGGCATTATACAAATGAGCATGTTTCACCAATGCTTCAATATCTTCCAGAGAATTCACAGCTGCTGCACGGGCACCAAACTTAGGTGCACCGATATACACGGCATCTGCTCCATGATTGATAGCCTCGATACCACATTCCAGATTCTTCGCCGGAGCGAGAAGTTCTATTTTACGCTGCCTGATCATTCAATATCATTAATGTTGTAAGGTGTTTCCTGATAAACAAAGTAGTTCAGCCAGTTGGAGAACAAGAGGTTAGCGTGAGCACGCCAACGTACCAGCGGACCTTTCTCAGGATCATCATCTACGTAATAGTTACGAGGAATTTCTATCGGCAAGCCTTTACCCAGATCCCGACGATATTCCGTATCCAAGGTATAAGGAGAATATTCAGAATGTCCGGTCACGAAGAACTCACGTCCGCCACGTGCCATAGCCATATAAACGCCCGCATCTTTCGATTCGGAAAGTAATGTCAGTTCGGGAACTTTCAGGATATCCTCCCTGCGTACTTCCGTATGACGGCTATGCGGCACATAAAAGCAATCATCGAACCCACGGAAGATAGAATGGAAAGGCTGCAGCACCCGATGTTCAAAGATGCCGAACATTTTCTGATTTAACGGATACTTGGGCACACCATAATGATGATACAGCCCGGCCTGTGCAGCCCAGCATATATATAAAGTAGATGTCACGTGCGTACGTGCCCAATCAAATATCTCGGTAATCTCATCCCAATAAGTCACCTCCTCGAAGTCCATCTGTTCCACAGGAGCACCGGTGATGATCATGCCGTCGTATTTCTCGTTACGCATTTGTTCAAAGTCTGTGTAGAACGTCTGCATATGTTCTATCGGCGTGTTCTTGGAAGTATGGCTCTTGATCTTCATAAACGAGATTTCTACCTGAAGAGGCGTATTGGAGAGCAACCGCACCAAATCCGTTTCCGTTGTTATTTTCAACGGCATCAGGTTCAGAATCACAATCCGCAACGGACGAATATCCTGCTGCGTAGCACGCGAAGTATCAATTACGAAAATATTCTCTTCCTTCAATAATTCTATTGCAGGGAGCTTATCGGGTAAATTTAAAGGCATAATCGCTATATATTAGTAATTTGGCTGCAAAAATACGAAAAATATAGCATATATCAGGGAGGTTGCTTATTTAGAAGACGTACAAATTAAGTCAATTTAATCAAAGAAGCATACCAAGTAATGAATAAAAGCTTTATTTTTGCCGAACGAATTAGTACTAATAATTTAAATCTTAAAAAAATGGCTTACGTAATTAGTGACGATTGTATTGCTTGCGGAACTTGTATTGACGAGTGTCCTGTAGAAGCTATCTCTGAAGGTGATATCTATTCTATCAACCCGGATGTATGTACTGACTGTGGAACTTGCGCAGACGTTTGCCCGTCTGAAGCTATTCACCCGGCTGAATAATACAATCTACAAAAGAGTATAGGCTGCTTTCTATGGAAGCAGCCTTTTTTTATTTTATTCCTTCGGACAAAAGGAAAAACACATAAAAAAACGGCAGACTATTTCCTGAAAAGAAAAAAGTCTACCGTTCTTATTATATAAGATTGCTTACTTCAATTTAGCCAATGCTTCTTTGATTCGGCGAATAGCTTCTGCAATATTTTCATCGCTTGTAGCATAGCTCATACGAATGCATTCGGGAGCACCAAAAGAAGCGCCGCCTACACAAGCTACATGAGCTTCTTCGAGCAGATACATCGCCAGGTCATCCGAATCTTCAATCTTACGTTCACCATTACTCTTTCCGAAGAAGTAGCTACATTTCGGGAACAGATAGAAAGCACCCTGCGGTACGTTCACCTCGAATCCCGGAACCTCTTTCGCCAACTTCACAATCAGGTCGCGACGACGTTCAAATGCTTTCTGCATTTCTTTCACCGGTTCCTGTGTACCTGTATATGCAGCTTCAGCAGCTTTCTGAGATACAGAACAAGGACCCGAAGTGTACTGACCCTGCAACTTATTGCAAGCTTTCACAATCCATTCCGGACCGGCGATAAAACCAATTCTCCATCCAGTCATGGCATACGCCTTAGATACACCGTTCACAATCACTGTACGTTCCTTCATTTCCGGGAACTGAGCGATACTTTGATGTGCACCGATATAATTAATATGTTCGTAAATTTCGTCGGCAATAACCACTACTTGCGGATACTTGGCCAATACGGCTGCCAATCCTGCCAGTTCTTCTTTACTATACACCGAACCTGTCGGGTTAGACGGAGAACAAAGAATCAAAGCTTTGGTTTTCGGAGTAATAGCAGCTTCCAGTTGTTCCGGAGTAATCTTGAAATCTTGTTCAATGCCGGCAGAAACGATAACAGGAGTACCTTCTGCCATCTTCACCATTTCCGGATAGCTTACCCAGTAAGGGGCCGGTACAATCACTTCATCACCCGGATTTACCAAAACCAGGATAGTATTGCAAACAGATTGTTTGGCACCATTCGCACAAGAAATCTGAGCGGCAGTATATTCAAGACCGTTCTCTTTTTTCAGCTTCTCAACAATCGCATTGCGTAAAGCCGGATAACCCGGTACCGGAGAGTAGCGAGAAAAGTTATCATCAATGGCTTTCTTCGCAGCTTCTTTGATGTGGTCAGGAGTATTGAAATCCGGTTCTCCTACACTTAGGTTAATAACATCAACACCCTGCGCTTTGAGTTCATTGCTCTTTTGCGACATGGCAAGTGTCGCCGATGGCGACAAGCTGTTCAAACGGTCTGATAATTGATTCATTTTGTATCTATTTTATTGTTGTTGAGTGAAAATCGTTGCAAAATAAGCGATAATATTCGATATATAAAAACAAAATGGCATTTTACTTATTAAAATGTAAAGTATGTCCCATTCTTTCCTTCTTTGTTCTCAAGTATCGCTCATTGTAGGGGTTAGGAACTGTTTCAACAGGTACATTTTCCACAATCTCCAATCCATAGGCTTCGAGTCCTACACGTTTCACCGGATTATTTGTCAAAAGTTTCATTTTATGCACTCCCAGTTCACGAAGAATCTGAGCTCCTACTCCATAGTCACGCTCATCCGCCAGATGTCCCAGGCAAACATTGGCATCCACAGTATCCATTCCGTCTTCCTGAAGTTTATATGCTTTCATTTTCTCCATCAAGCCGATACCACGACCTTCCTGATTCAGATAAACAACCACACCTTTTCCCGCTGCATCTATCATTTCCATCGCTTTATGCAACTGTTCGCCACAGTCACAGCGTCTGGAACCAAAGATATCACCGGTAGCACAAGAAGAATGCACACGCACCAAGATCGGTTCGTCCTCATTCCAAGTTCCCTTGAATAAAGCAACATGTTCCAAACCATTTGATTTCTGACGGAAAGGAATCAGACGGAACATACCATGTTCGGTCGGCATATTTACCTCAACACCTTTTTCTACAATCGATTCCTGTTTCAAACGATAAGCAATCAAATCATGAATGGAAATCAGTTTCAATCCATGTTCATCAGCCATTGCACGAAGTTCCGGCAGACGTGCCATTGTACCGTCATCGCTCATTATTTCCATCAAAGCACCTGCGGGGTAAAGTCCGGCAAGACGTGCCATGTCAATGGTAGCTTCCGTATGTCCGGCACGACGAAGCACTCCTTTTTCCTGTGCATACAACGGATTGATATGTCCGGGACGTCCAAAAGTGGCCGGTGTAGAAGCCGGGTCAGCCAATGCCAGGATAGTGGCAGCACGATCGGAAGCAGAAACTCCGGTACTGCAACCTTCCAGCTTATCGATTGTCACCGTAAAAGGAGTACCCAATACAGAAGTATTATCACTGACCTGATGCGGCAAATCCAGTTCTTTACAACGAGACACAGTGACAGGAGCACAAAGTACACCACGTGCATGTTTCAACATGAAATTAACTTTCTCAGGAGTTATCTTTTCGGCAGCTATGATTAAATCACCCTCATTCTCACGATCTTCATCATCCACTACAATGACAAACTTGCCTTCTTTGAAATCAGCAATCGCATCTTCTATTCTATCCATTTTAATCTCTTCCATAACACTTATTTATTAATATTCTGTATGATGAATTGAACTTGTTCATTGTTTTTTATGATCCGCTCCATATCCTTAGCCAGACGAACACGGAATGCCCAGATACGGAAATAGAAAAATAGTCCGACAGGGAAAATAACCCCGGCAGCCAGATTCAGCCAATATATATGAAACGGGCGTATATGAGCAGAAACGGAAATAACCGGATAATTGTTTAATGTATTCAACAAAGTCACAGACTTCGTATTGGACATCTCTTCTATCAGTGTTTCCAACTTTTCATTGATATACATCACCTCATCGTCCTTCTCACCCGACATCCACAATTTAAAATAATTCGGAGCTTTCATCAAGCGGTTTTTAGCCACATACTCTTTACATTTATCAGTAAGCACCTGCAAGTCAACCGGTATACGATTATAATCCGGATCATGAATCACAACTTCTTTCTTAAATAGATGGCGTACGTTACGAATACCGACAATCTTCTTAAACCAGTTGATATATGCATCGGCGTTGAGCACTACAGAGTCTTTATTTGATTTATAAGTCAGGAAAGCACCCAACGGGGCAAGCACAGCGCTACTGGTCCACACTCCCATCCATACTACCCATCTGCCGTCACGCGCCATTTTATAGCCCGTATTATCTATAATATAATAAATGATGAAAACCATTACCGAAACGATAACCGGCATCCCCAGTCCACCTTTACGGATAATCCCGCCTAATGGAGCACCAATGAAGAAGAACAACAGACAAGAAAGCGAAATAGTGATCTTTTTATGCCATTCTATCTCATGCTTCCTCATACTATAATCATGGCTACCCATTGTGTAGCTTTTAAAGTTTATATCGCTGCTCAGATTTTCCGCACGACTTGTAGCAGCTGAAATGATCTTCTGCTTTTGCATCAAAGGAGCTACCTCATAAAGACTATCGATATTATATTCAGTAATATTCGCCTCCATAATCTTAACCGTGTCCTCTTTTGTCAGCCCATAAGTTGTACGGAAATTCCCCTCCGAAACCTCCCGGTAATATTGTCTTCCGATACTATCTCCCACCATTTTCATAGAGTCGATAGAAGCTTGCAGCATTGACATATCCTTAGCAGCGGATGTATTACTCATAATACTGGCATCTGCCATATTGAAGTCTGAGTCAAACTCAATAATCGTATGTTTTTCCCTGAATTCTTCACGACGATACGGCACATTCTGAGATTTCATATTCTGTGCTCTCAGGTTTTCAAACAAATCTCCACTATATAAATGCAGCCAGAGATGCTGTTTATCAGCAGTCATCTCCATTCGTCCGGAATCGGCATAAATAATATGTGCGTTCTCAAATCCGTCTTTCAGATTATAAATCATCACATCATACATCATACCTGTTTTTCGGTTCTTCTTAGCTATTTTCAGATTATAATCCGGTATTTCCGAATAAAACACTCCCTCCGGGATATCCAATTCCGGAGACTTTTGTTTCATCGAAATAATCAGTGTGTATAGCTTAGTCTGGGCGATAGGTCCCACGACGTTCTGGAAATAAAAAGAGACAGCAACCAAACCACAGACAAAGAAAGCCAGCGGGCGCATAATTTTAAGCAAAGAAATACCCGCAGCTTTCATTGCAAGTAACTCATAACGTTCGCCAAAGTTGCCGAAAGTTATTAAGGAAGCCAGCAATATTGCCAACGGCAACGATATCGGCACCAATGTCAATGCGGAATAAAAGAAGAATTGAGCTATCACACTCATATCCAGCCCCTTTCCGACTAATTCGTCTACATATCTCCACAAAAACTGCATCATGAAGATGAAGAGACAGATGAAGAATGTACCTACAAAGAGCATCAGGAAGCTCTTTACGATAAATATATCTAATTTCTTTATGCGTAGCATCTTAATAGGTTCGTGCAATTAAGACGCAAAATTAGCACAAAAAAAGTAGCATAGAAAATTTTTAGTTGAAAGTTAACTAAAAACCACACGTTCTTCTCAATTTCGCCACTTGTGACTCCCACAATTCTTCCATATCATCTACTTCGTCCGCCTCTGCGAAATCTGTAATTTCTAATACATAATCACTTGTCAGCTCATTATAAGTCATTTTGATCTCAAAATAATCGCGCTCGTTTTCATCATCCTGCCAACGGAACCGGATAAATGAGAAAGAACGGATTGCAATAATTTCGGCACTTCTCTGTTCCGTCTTCCCCCAATGGAATTCTACGACTTTATCATCAGATATTACTTTATCAGCAAACCAGTCCTCCAACCCGGTCGGTGTGCTAATAGCTGCCCAAAGAATATTTTTAGATGTTGCATTCAACAAATACTCCAAATGAATCTTTTCTTTTTTCATAGCAATTTCGAATTGTTTTTACGTGTGCCAAGATAGATACTTTTTTCTAATTATGTGGCATAAATCAGACACTTTATTTAAAACTTATTTCTTTTCAAGGCCTCAAACTCCCTATTTATAGGAAAAAGAGAACCTCGTTCTAAAGAAAAAACACAAAAAAGTTATGAATTGTTTTGGAGATTACAGAAAAACATCTATCTTTGCACCCGCAATCGAGAAACGATGGCGGGATAGCTCAGCTGGTTAGAGCGCATGATTCATAATCATGAGGTCCCCGGTTCAATCCCGGGTCCCGCTACTAAGAAAAGCATTGAAATTGAGACTGTTAGGAGGCTTCCACTCTTGGCGGTCTTTTTTATTAAAACAAGATGGGAACACAACGGGAACACAAAACGATATTAATGTTCACAAAAAAAGGAACACATTATATATAATGTATTCCCCTCTTCGCAAAGAATATATTCAAGATTTACACTATAATTTTTCTACTTCCTCTTTAGACAAACCGGTTGCTCCTATAATTAATTCTGTCGGAGAACCTACCTGCTTTAAATAACTAGCAACTTTTATTGCTTTTTGTTTTTCTCCTTCCGCTCTTCCCTCTTCTCGTTCCGTATAGATATTATCACGCAGAATTACTATATTATCTAAATGACGATAATAAGCCGCCAATTCATCCTTAGTCATACTATCCAACTTCAATCTCTCACGTGCTTCTTCAAGACCTGGAGCTGTAGCACTAGAAGGAATCTCCCCCGTATTCAAATAATAGATCCATTCTTCCAAAGGACTCTTGGCTACCTGATCAAAACCATTCACTTTCAAGATATAGTATTCAGGATATAACTGGCTAACTGTATCCACTTTAAACGTCTGCTTTTGGAAAGGAGTTAGTTCTAGAATGTCCCCCTGATGGATACCTCTAAACTCTGTTTTTCCATGATAAACAAAATCTGTCCCATGTCCTAGTGAGAAATAGACAATATTAACACTATATACCTTACGTACTTTATCATAGCTCTCCCCTCTGTTGATATATTCAGTCACCAATTTAGAAGTACCGAACAACATACGTTGAAAATATGCATATTCATTGTTATTCTGCACTTCTATCAAGACAAGCTCACCCTTAGAATTTTCGGCGAGCATATCGACACGGTTATACTTGTCATATTCATCCTCCTGATTGCTTTCACTTTCAAGAAGCTTCTGGATAACGATTTTCTCACCCAATAACGTAGTAAGCAAACCTTCAAGTACACTAAAGTTTGCCTTATTACGGAGAAGTCTCTTCATCGCCCAGTCAAAGCGGATTATTTGGTTATTGTTATTATTCATATTCTTCCACTTAATATATTGATTACTACAAAGGTAAACAAAATGATGTAGAGTAACAAGAAAGATGGCAGTTTTCAGTATCCCCTGTTATATATTTCAATATACAATAAATACACTGACTCTTATTCATTCGTTAATTGAAGATTTTGATTTATTTTAAAGCAATCGGTGTTATATGCAACAAATATGTTAGTTACAGTTGAAGCATCAGTTTTTGTCCAACTAAATTGTTCTAAAAAATACAGCTGTCGTTCTTCTACGTATCACCAATTTAAAGCTGAATATCAAAACTATCATATTTATATTTCTTCAATGCAAGCTATTTTAAATCAGATTATAGCGAGAAAAAAAAGGGTACACAAATATGCACCCTTTAAAACAGAATCTATTTTTATCCAAAATTCAAACACAAGATAATACTTATGAGATAAATATTACAACTAAAACAAAAAAACAACTATTTTTTAATAAAGCCAATAAACTATTAGATAGATAAATTATTAGATTATTCTTTCATGATCCCTATAAAAAAGGGAATACACAGTAATCATCCGCATATTCCCTTCACAAATAACATATTTAAGATTTACACTATAACTTTTCTATTTCTTCTTTAGACAGTCCAGTAGCCTGTGAAATAACATCAATAGTTATTCCTAACTTTTTAAAATTACGAGCATTCTCTCTTTTTTCTTCCTCTCTTCCTTCTTCCCTTCCTTTCTTTTCCGCCGTAGATATAACACTATACCAGTCACGGAAATTTTTCAGACTGTCCCAATATTCACTCAGTTCAGTCTTGGTAAACTTAGCTATCTCCGCAGTTTCAAAGAGGCGGTCAAAAACTCTGTTCTGTAATGCTCTGGGACGTTCAAGCAGAGAGGCAAGGTTACGCAGGACAAAAAGCCACTTGTCAAACATACTCTCCAACTCATCCTCAGTCTTATTGAATTTGGGCATCTCAAGATAAACAAAGGTAAGTTTATCATAGAACACCTTGTGCGTGTAAAGATCCACAAGTTTCACCTCATGATGGAAATACTCCTCATCAGAATTGTCAAAGGAAAAATTCAGGATACCCACTACATAAACAGCCTTCAACTCATAATCCCATTCCCCTCGTTTAGCCTGTTCACGAATAGGGAAAGTGGAATAAAAGACACTGCGGTCCTTAAAGAACTGCTGCTCGCCACGCTGCATTTCAACCAGGAACTTCTCTCCCTTCTCATTCTCACAATATACATCAAATACGGCCCGACGGTCATATTCCTGTGTTCCAAGATGCTCTGCATTAAGATAAGTTACATCCTTGATTACTTCCTCCTTGAATAAGAGCGCATTTAAAAAGCTAATTAACAACTCCTTATTCATAGCTGTTCCAAAAAGCAGTTTAAATCCAAAATCGGTATATGGATTTACATATTTATCCTGAATTCCTTCTGTTCCCATGTGCTTTCTATTTTTATAATTTCAAAATCAAATCGCGGAAATATCTCATTGTATAACCAACACGAGAGGCCGTTAAAAATGCCTCAATAAACCTTCCCGACACTTATGTACAAAAGTAGCAATAATCAAGTAAAAATCAAGCAGAAAGAGGCTATTTTAACAGAAAGATAAAAAGTAACCGGGATTATTCTTTAATTGTATATAACTCTGATATTTACAATTCATATGACTTCAGTGATCATACAGGTCATTCTTTTAGACCATCCGGCTTCCTCTCATTATCAAGATATAATATCAGGCCGTTTTTCTCCCCCTCCCATCACCCGAAATCCTTATAGATGAGAATAAATTGAAGCACAGAGATTGCACCGGTACTAAATGGTGCACACAGCTTCAAACAAGATTAAACAATTTCCGGGTTGAGCCCAATACTTAGAAGATCATTGGGAGATTCAATTCGAAGGATAGCAGCGGTACCGGTAATTATTACAGCTACAGTCTGGGCAATGAAAGTATGACAGCCTATCAAAGAGCCAAGTCAGGACGAAGAGTCTTGATAACGGCTCTTTATTTTTTTCTTCTCCTTTTCCTTATCATTCATTTTACTTCCCTTTCTTCTCCTTCCCTCTTCACCTTAAACCCTTATATATGACAAGAATAAAAACAAGAGAAAAGAGAACAAGAACATATTATTAACTAACAATTAAAATCAAGAGAAAAATGAAACATTTAATGAAAGGAATCAGAATCGCAGCATACATTGCTGAGATCATCGTGGCAGGTTCAACTATTGTGGAACTTGTAGAGAAGTATGGTGGCAGGAGCAAACGTAAATCCGCCGCAAGTAAAGTTGATACAGGCAATGTAACAACTGAAAACCCATAGAAACGTCTAGTGAATGGATTATGATAAGGCACAGGACGTAATTATAACCATCCTTGAGGTAACAACATCCATGCTCAAGGAAATAAAGAAGCTAAGAGGAATATTTGTAAAAGCAAAGAAATAAACCTCTTGGCTTTTTCTTTTATCGGATTTTATTAACCAATTAAAAACTATAAAAATATGGAAACTACAAGAGAACTGTCTGTCGTTCCACAACAAGGAATGATGACAAAAATGGGCATAATCAACCCAACCTTTATCGAAGATGCAGTAATTGTATCGGAAAAGAAACAGGAGAAAGAACATCCCAATTTTATTGAATCAAACACTTCAGGCATTACACTTGAAGAACTGGAAACGAACTGTATTGTACCCAGCTTTGGAGACAACCAGCTTACAATCAGCCACCAGACTTTTATACACCGTATTGAGGAGGCGGCAAGCATGTTTTTTGCAGGAGAAACTTTCGGTAATACGGAAATCAGAGTCTCACACAAGATTTTAGGCAGACATCCTTCCGCACTGACAAAAAGGAAGGAAGAACTCAAACCTGAAGACGAAACCATCTATTATCAGAGAATGGCATTCTGTTTTCATATCCGAACCATATGTCGGGAAATAAACGGTGAGGAAGTGCATCTTTGTATCGGCGGCGTAAGAAGCCTGAACGAAGAGAACCTGTACGGGAAAAAATCCCCTGAAAAATTTAAAATCTTTATCGGATGGAGAGTCAGGGTATGCAGCAATCTTATGCTGACATGTGACGGCTTGACAGGACGTCTGGAAGTGATGGGCGATACGGATATCTATATAGCCGCACTAAAACTGTTTCAGACATTCAATCCCGAACAAAATTTGAGACTTCTTGAAACCCTGGGGAGAACAATGATTTCACAGGAACAATTCTGCCAGATAATCGGACGTTTACGGCTTTACCAGGTTTTACCGGCATCACAGATGAAAGAATTGCCGAAAGTTATCTTAGGTGATTCAAACATCAATGCAGCCACCAAAGGCTATATTGACAACCCTAACTTCGGCTTACGCGGAAGAGCAAAAATTTCATGCTGGGACCTGATGCAACTTCTTAACGAGGCAGCCAAACAGTCCTATATTGACAAATTTCTCGAAAGGAATCAGAACGCCACAGACTTTGCAGTGGGCATTCAGAAAGCCTTGAGAGGAGAAGACACTGAAAATTACGGATGGTTCCTAGGATAGACAGGGACATCCCAAAATCCTATGAAGGGAGAAAGATCTAAAAATAACAAACAAGGTCTTTCTCCCTTCTTTTGTTGAATTAAAATCAGAAAGGAGAAAATATATGAGCGTAACATGTATACAGGACATATACCATTGTGACACCTGTAAATCAGCACTAGACGAGCACGGAAGGAATTGCAGGCACGGGATGTTATTTCCCCTGCTTCTTTTAATGGGAAACTTTAAAAAGTGCATGAATTATGAATTTGATACGGAGAAGGTGGAACTTCAGTTGCTAAGAAAAGAAAATGAACGGACAGAGCACACCGGTGAGTAAAACGGGAATGGTTCTGAATAAAATGGAAAGGAATAAAGTATGGCACATTACACCTTCGATATAATCAAATATACCTTAATTACCGAAGAGGGGGAAACGTACAAGGACTTCATAGAAATGATGCCCTCGCTGACAGTACAAGCAACAAATTATATTGCAGCTACTTTAAAAGCCGAAAAGGCATATCCGTCAGATAAATATGTACACCAGCTCATTGATACTGACGCAGAAAAATGGCCGGTCAATGCAACTATATTTTAACTAAAAACGAATCAGAAAGAAAAATGGAAAGATTTGAAATTGAAAACAGCAGAGAGTTCAAGGCGGCACAGGAATTGGCAAGGGCCTTGAATGATTACGGGTGGAATGAAAAACGATTCGCACTTGCAACGACAACATTTCACCAAACCCTACAACAGACATTATTCAGGACTATTGTAGAGATATTGACAGTGTATGCAGATCCTCAAAGAAGGACGGACCTAAGAAATGAAGCATCAAAAGAAGGTGCAAAAAAGTTAATGGAAGTGCTGGAAGAACTACATATTCCATTCATTTGAGAGACGGTTGAAACATACCGGAATTATATCTGAGGAGGATATCACAATCAACGTGGTGTCCTCCTTTTTTATTTACCAACATTTTAAAACAAGAAAGATTATGTTATACTACAAATTTAAAAATTATGAAGAATTCAAGGACATGTTTGGAATTATCAAGCATGGAAACGGGGTATGCAGCAGAAAAAACAAGATACTGCTGGCATATATCAGGAACAAGAGATTACTGCATGAAGCAATAGAGACAAACAATTATACGCTGCTTCATATTTCCTCAATGGCGGAATTGAAGAAGACCATTACCCGGACAATAATTATAAGCGGGCACTCAGATATGTCATTACGTTATGTCTTGGAGCTGGACGGAGACTTCTTTTACTCCAGGAACTTTGAAACGGACGAACTGAAAGGGCTGTGTAAAGACGGGGATACCAGATCAATCCGCTACATTAACCATGAAAACGGAGGAAAGGTGTTTAAAATGAAAGCGGGAAAACTCTACCGCTCGCTCATACTGGAAACAGAATTCGGCAGAACCCTCCCTGAACAGATAGTGACTTATCTGTGCGAGGAATTCTCGGCGGACTGGCAAGGGTATACTCACGGCAGGTTACCGAAGAATAAACTGCATGTTGACAAAGACTTTGAGAGAATCTATTCATCAGACTGCTGTAAAGGAGATTTTCATTCCTGCATGGTAGACAGGAAACTGCATTATTTCTATACGAATTCAGTCGATGCAAGCGCGGCATACCTGATCAATGAAGAAGGAAAGGTGACAGCAAGGTGTGTCATCTACAACAGGGTTACAGACCAGAATGGAAAAATATGGAGACTGGCGGAAAGACAATACGCTACCGATGAGAACAACACCCTCAAACGTGCTTTAATAGATGCTCTGATAAAGGGAGGACACATTGACGGTTACAAGAAAGTTGGTGCCGGATGTGGTGATTCAAGAGCTTTTGTTGACCTGGAGGAGAATTCATTGTCAGACAGGAAATTCAGGATAGAATGTGACCTGGACTATGACGATACCCTAAGCTATCAGGATTCATTCAAATGGTACAATCAATCCGGGAGGACAGCGGACAATTACGGAAGTGGCGACATCGCACTTGATATTACTGACGGTTCTTTGAATGGTGAGGAGGAATACGATGATTTCCATGAATACAATTGTCGTGAAATCACCACCGTATATTATCATGGGCAGGAATATTATTGTGATGTAGAGAATCTGGGAGAATTTACATGGATAGAGCAACTGGAAGAATACCACCATGACTCCGACGTACTATCATGCTCCGAATGTGAAGAGGATTTCCTAAAAGAGGATAAATACTATTCAGAAATAACGGAAGAGGACTATTGCTGTGAAGAATGCCGGAAGAAAGCAGAACAGGAATACAAAAAGGAAAACTGGCATTATTCCGACTATGATGAGGAATACTACGAGCATGCAGAAGACATAACCATATACCGGGTATGGAACAATATCCTTTGTGAATATGAAAGAAAGACAATATCCGTAGAGTCAGCACAAAGACTGCTGGAAGCGGAAGAACTTCATAAATTGAACGGCAAACTTTATGACGGGATAGATGAAGAAACAGGATTGCCTTATGCATACGAGATGAATGAAATAAATGTTTAACCCACAAAAAAAATAAAAATTATGGAATTGCTTAAGAAATTATACAAGGTTTATAGCCCGAGCGGAAAAGAACGGACGATGATTAAGTTTATATGGAATTATACCAAGAGAATTACCGGTACCAAAGTTGAAACAGACGCAGCCGGGAACTTATATATAACAAAGGGGGAAGCGGAATCATACCCTTGTATCGTAGCACATCTTGACCAAGTGCAGAGGTTACATTCAAAAGACTTCACGACTGTCGAAACGGGAGAAATCATATTCGGTTACAGTTCCCGGAATAAAAGACAGGAAGGACTCGGAGCCGATGACAAGAACGGAATCTGGATAGCACTCAAATGCCTGAGAAAGTATGACTCCTTAAAACTGGCGTTCTTTGTCAGCGAAGAAGTGGGATGTGTCGGTTCAGGAAAAGCGGTGATGGATTTTTTCAATGACTGCCGCTTTGTTATACAGCCTGACAGACGGGGGTATCAGGACATTGTTACAGAAATCGGCTGGACTTCACTATGTTCTCCCAAATTCCTTCAAGCTGCCGGATATAAAAAGTTCGGATACAGGGAAACACATGGAATGATGACGGATGTGCAGGAACTAAAGGAACGGGGGCTTCAGGTCAGTTGCATCAATCTCAGCTGTGGATATTACGAACCACATACGGACCATGAATTTACGATAAAGAAAGACCTCATGAGCTGTCTGTCACTGGTAGAGCATATCATTGAGAATTGTACTGACACTTATCCACACCAGACAGAAATATTGGACGGACGATGGAGGAGTTATGATGAATTTGACGAAGCTGTAGACGAAATATTTGCACTGCTCGATCAGGGGGAATTATGGAGCATAGAAGACCTCTATTATATGTACCACTCCGTTTTTCCGAAACTGGATATGGAGGATTACCAGAGAATTTACACTGAATATTACAACTTAAATAAAATCGAATATGGAAAACAAAAATTATGATCTGAAACTGGCAGGATATATATGGTCAATCCTAAAGACACAACCCGTTATAGTAATGTCGTGGGGAGTAGATATGGATACGATAAAACCGGTCAAAGGCGGACTGGAATTTCATGTGCAGGGATTCAAGCATACGGGAATGGTACAAATCATTCTCGATGAAGGAAAGGACCTGTTTGAAATACATCTTATCCCTGACTCTGAAGGAGAAAGAAAAATAATAGAAGACGTTTACTTTGATATGCTCGTTTCTATAATAGACGAGAATGTGGAGAAAACGGATGATTATGAAAAAAGGATTTCTGATACATACGATATTATAAGGTATTAGGGAATCTCTGAGAAATTCAGAATCTAAAAATACGGCTTTCTGTGAAAAAGTAGAGTTTATAGGAACCTGAAATCTCACGGAAAGCCTTTTTTATGTAATAATATGAATGGTTCCATAGATTAGACGAGCATCTAGTCAGCGGAACCACTGTTAAAACTATTGAAATTTAAAATCAATGAACAATCAATATGTAGCTTATCTTCGGGTAAGCACACAGAAACAAGGATATTCAGGACTGGGACTTGAAGCACAAAGGGAAATTATACAGAAATATCTTCGTGACAAAACTCCGGTTGTTGAATTTGTTGAAATTGAATCAGGTCGAAAAAAGGACAGGCCCAAACTTAAAGAGGCATTAAGCCTTTGCAGAAAAACGGAAGCGACACTGATCGTTGCCAAATTGGACCGGTTGGCTAGAAATGTTTCCTTCCTGTCAAATCTTCTGGAGAATGATGTGGAGATCGTGTTTTGTGATTTCCCACAAGCCAATAAGATGGTGTTGCATATCCTGTCGGCAATCTCACAATACGAAGCGGAACTGATAGCGGCAAGAACAAAATCCGCCCTACAGGCAAAGAAGGCAAGGGGATTCAGGCTGGGTAATCCGGAACACTTAATGGACAAACATGAACAGGCAATTCAGAACAGTATCAGAACCTGCAGGGAGAAAGCGGATAACAATCCCAATAACAGGAGAGCTGTCGCCATGTTGCGTACATTAGTAAAAGAGGAACATACTCTGCAGGAGATAGCGGATATTCTTAATAAAGAAGGATTTGTAACGTCTAAAGGATACAGGTTTTACAAATCAACGGTTTACAAATTAATCAGAAGGTATAATCTGAAATAAGAAAGTTTATAATCTGTTATATGACAATCAATGGTAACATGAGTTTTGGGTAACAGAAAATCTTTATAAGAAGAGAAGCTGAGGGATGCCCCGGCTTCTTTTTTCTTTCTTCATCGGGTAAGTCGGAGACGGAGAGTATACGATAGTAAATACATAGCCAGTAGGGACAGTGTAGATGTTATAAAATATACTACAAAAAATGTACTTCTATTATAAAATGTACACGATTTGCAAACTTTTTTATAACACTTTTATCTCCTTCCAGGAGTTATGTATGTCACTTCGTTTTTTACCTTTATGCCCAGCTAACCCCGTCATATCGGCTAATATCTGCTATCAAACACTGCATCACATATGGTGGGAACAGTGCCAAAGCCCATTAACGGCCTGTTTGCGTCGTGTTATCCAGATAATCGCCGGACATATACCAGAGTGCTCATACCCTAATAGATTAATTATTATTTATAAATTTCCCTAAATAAAACGTCTGTATTAGATATAAAAAAGGGATTTACAGCATACTTCTTCAAAGTATTACTTTATTACAATAACAAGTGCATTCAGGAGCGGATTTATTCCTAATAGATGCAATTGTATAACCGTCGTATTGGAAGCAATAAAGAAACAACCCTGTGAGAATCGGTCCACAGCGCTGTAACATATATTTAAGCAATGTATATCATCCACCACTAATGGCAAACGATAAAGAAATATGTAATTCACAGAAGGTACTGTCGAGACAATACACCAACTTTGTGGAGGATTGTAACAAAAGTATATGGATTAAAGACAAAATGTGTTGATAACTGTATTTTTCTCCATATATGGTATTTTATTAATAAGTTATCCTATCTGGAAATTTGTGTTCCTTGGCCCAGCCATCCTCCGACACCTTCAACCAGTTTCCAAGTTCCTTTTTCAGTAACTTTGTCTGAATTGACGGAATTTCCTCTATTTTCAGAGAATGTATCTGATAAGGATCCTTCAGATTATCAAAAAGTTGATAATTTCCATCCCCTGTCACCAAATACGAGTAGCGGTCAGTGCGTACACCTTTCTCTTTCTGCTGATAGAAAAACTGAGAAACAGGTTTCTTTACCTTCCTATATTTACCCGTAAGAATACCTTGTGAATAATCCTTTCCCTTCACCGTTTCAGGAAGTTGGTCTCCAAGGTTCATCATACCCAGCAAAGTAGGCATAATATCTGTAGCGCCCAACATCAGATCGTTCACTCCTGGTTTCAGTTGACCGGGATAACGTATAAAGAACGGAATAGAAAAAGACTCATCATAAATCACACTCTTTGCCATACGACCGTGGCTACCCATCATTTCCCCATGATCGGCAGTGAATATCAAGATGGTATTATCAGTCAATCCTTCTTCATCCAAAACTTTCAACACCCGACCTATCTCATCGTCCACACTCTTCACCAAAGAGAAATAAATTTTTGCCTGAAGTGTCAGTTGTTCCAAGTTTTTCACTTGTGTACCCTCACCAAATTTCACATTAGGACGTAGCAATACTTCTTCCGGTTTCAAATCTTTATAATATTGATTAAACACCTCTTCCTTACAATCCGTAAGTCTATGATAAGGGGTATGAGGTGGATTCAAACTCCAGAATAAACTGAAAGGCTTGGAAGCGTCTCGTTGTCCTTGCTTATTTCGCAGATAACCTATCACTACATCCGCTTCAACCTCCAAGGTAAGCCGACGATAACGGAACGGCTCACCATCTTTCTTTCCACCCACCAATTCAGGACGATTGGAATAGGCAGTAGCATTAAAATGATTGTCTTTCAATTGCTGAAACCAGTACTTATTACTCTTGCGCCCTCTTCCTTCAGGAATATAGGTATCGTATGGATACACACAATGTCCGCCAGGTGCTTCAGTTGTACCTACATAATTATTCTCCTTGTCAAACAGGGCTTCCGTACGATGCCAATGCGTTTTTCCCACATAAGCCGTTTCATAACCAGCTCCCGCAAGTACATCAGTGAAACAAACCAAGCTGTCGGGAATACCGTTTTGATTGTTCACATGGCAATTGCCCGGTACTCCATTCTTCTCAGGGAATGCACCTGTCATCAACATAGCACGATGAGGACTACTTAACGGACAAGTACTGCACGCCCGATTAAAAATCACACTCTGTTTTGCCAGTCTATCCAAATTAGGGGTATGAACCGGATCACCTACCGTATTCAGAACATTACGATATGCCACATCATTCCATATACTCAATGCATTCAACCTATATTGATCAGGAAAAATATAGACCAAGTTCGGGCGTTGTTCCTGTCCAAAGACCTGTGTACCTGTTCCGGCAAAAAGAGTTACAGGAAGACTACAAATAAGTTTGTATAAAATTGGTTTCATTTCTATTTTAATTTAAAACAAAGGCTACTTTACATTACTCACTTTACTTCAGGCGTACTCTGCGAAGAACATTCTATAATTTAAAAACCTTATCGGGGTATTAAGAAGCAACATTTTCTTTTTCCGTCACTTTATTCATTTCATAAAGTTGAGGAACACTTAAATTAACATGAGTTCGATGTTAATAGAAATATATCGGTCTCTATATCAATAATATATCAGCAAAATATTAGATTTATAGTGTCCAATTATAACATTTAGACAAATACCGTTAAACTCTCAGAGGCTAAAGTTACAGGAGAACTTTACCGAAGCTACGAATTATCACTTGATTCGGCAGAGGACATCTAATCTTGCTTTTATAATAATGCAATATAAACAATTATTTTACAATAAATGTATTAAAAGAGTGCGCCTGTAAAGTTACATTTAAATACTTCTCCCCTAATTGTACCGTCATTTGCTGCGCAACATCACCATAATTACCTGCTACTATCAAATATTTACCTTCTGGAGTCAAGAAAGCAATAACAGACAAATTATCCTCCCCCTTCTCTTTATATTGTAAAACCCTTGTACCTGAAACAACCTGATTACAAAAATGCTTCACCGCATAATATTCTGGTGTATACGTAATAGTCCCGGTTTTAGAATCTACACGAATCAAAGCATTTTGTTTCCATCCCCAGCTACTTTTTCCTTCGTCAGATAAAATCGCATTCCAAAAAGTATACTCCTCACAACCATTACCTATATAATGATTGATCAACCTAAATGTATGTTCTGCCGCTTTCCAATCAAACGTTCCTGAACCACATTCACTCTCTGTCTGCATATACTTATAATACGGATATTTCTTGCGGATAGCAGGCAAAATCTGTCCTCCCCACCATTGAAATCCTAATCCTTCCACTGCATCTTTCATACGAGAATCTGACAGAATCTTATCTACAACATCAAAACGATTGGTATTGAGTGTTCCAAGAAAAAGTGAAACCTCCGGGTGTTGTTTCTTTAACTCCGGCGCCAAATATTCGACATTAAATCTTATAATCCCCTCAGGCGTCCATGCACAACCCGGATAAATGGTATATGCCCATGGTTCATTCTGAAACATCACTCTTGATATGGAAATATTCTCTTCCCGATAGGCAGAAACAAACCTACAGAAATAATTGGCATAGGTTTTCAAATAACGAGAATCCTGAATAAAATAATCATTCACAGCCAATTGCTTTGGATAATATGCAGCATCCTTCCCCGTAGTATTTTCATATAGAACAACATCAGACAAAGGAGACATTTTATTCTGTCCATTCCAACTACGTACTGAATAATAATGGTTAACCTTCATCCAGGACGGCGGTGACCAAGGAGATGCCCAAAAGATTACATCAGGATTACAGTGCAGAACTCTTTTACAGAAAGGTATAATTGTCTTCTTATCACGTTCTATAGAAAAGTACTTTAACTGAAAATCACCGGACACTTCATCACAACTATACCAGTCCCGTGCATAATCATTGGCATTCATCGGTATACGCCCCATGGAAAAACGTAAAGCGCCTTCTTTCGAAAAAAGATTACTTAATACTTCCTTCTGTTGTTCAAAGGGCAACAAATTCAAAGCATCCCATCCCAGTTCGTTGAGACAAGTTCCCCATCTTTTGAATACCTGAATGCTTTCTGTTGTATCCACCTTTAAAGCGGGTTCCTTATCAGGCTTTAATTGTAATCTGATTTTCGATTCTTTCCACATATTTCCTTCCGTGCTGTAGATCCATGTGCAGGACTGGGCAAATACACTTTCCACCCCCATCAACAAAACTATAAATATAAAAGTTATTCTTTTCATTTTCTCCTTTTTTAGAATATTTCAATTAACTAAAAATCAGATAAATCTATCCGAGATACCCCCTCGATACCTGGCAACATAATCCCATCAGCCTGTTGAACTTTTATGACGATAATATGTTCCTCCGCGGTCTGATATACATGTGACGGAGTGTTTTTTCCTGCAAACATCTCAGATTTATCATCTCCCCATTGAATATTACCAGACAGTTTACTGCCTGTAAATTCAAGAAAACCAAATGATTTCCCGCTATGCTCTATTGTTACAAGGCAATAGTCCTTAAAAGGGTCTTCTTCCGGTCCCTCCTGCAAAATATCCTCTCCACCGCTACATGAATATACCATGAAAAAAATTAAAGTCAGTCCAATATATTTCAATATCTCCTTCATATTCTCCTATTTCTTATTTTGATTACCTATTGCAAAACGTATTCTTTTTTCTTCATACTCGTCTTCATCCTCTATTTTCTTCCGGAGCACAATGACATACTCTCTGTCAATCAACTCACTTGTATCAATCCGAATCTCCGGGTTATCATCATTAGTAATTCCTGAAAATACCACGTTATTAGTTAGTGAGAGCACCTGATACTCTACCTGGGGACAAGTCTTCAGACTAATCTTCTTATTTTTCTTATCATAAGCAAAACTGGTCATTTTTTCCAAAGGCATATCTTCCTCCTTGAGAATAATTTCAGATTTCAATAGTGAGCCACCCCGCAAATATTCCCAATCCTCTGAATATTTACCCTTGTAATATACTCTAATCCGATCTCCGGCCTTTATTGGTAGGGTTATTTTACAGAAACAGTCTGTTTCACTATGGTAAGAGTCTGCCGGATACTTAACAGGGATTTCCTCGGATATATATTCTTTTATAGTTCCGTTCTTGCCTACTAAAGCTATTCTCAGGTTTCCGTCAAAAGCTGACCGTCCGATGTTGTTAACAGCTCCTATACTTATTTTAAATTCTTGTTCTGGCTGAATATTAACAGCATCCATTACAAGTCCTTCATAATAGACACCATTCACTTCCTTCCTAATAAGAACCAAATTATCTGTAAAAGCAGAGGTGCCATCCTTATCTGGTATCAAGTTAAAAAAAGCAGCTTGCTCTTGAGTGTATCCACCGCTAGAACTGCCGGAACCCGGATTTGACGGATCCATAACAGTCAATAAGTAATAACCATTCGAACTTCCACTCCACCCCCAATTAACATGATAATAATTTTCCTGGGTATAGCCATCTATTACAAACATATGCCCTCCACCGGATTTAGTAGAAGCTGTATATAGAATCGGCCTTTTTGCATCAAGTTCTTTCCTTAACATCTGATGCCATTCACTCATAACACGGGTAGCCCGATTCTGCATATGAGTCCCCTTATTATATTTCATATACTTTATCATACCTTCCAGTGCATTCTCGTAATATGCCCACGTAGACTTCCTGCCAAACTGTGACTTTGAAATAATGCCACAATCATATATAAGAGTTGCAACCTCATCCTTTATATCAGTATCCGAATTCTTATCAACTTTTACCGGCATCTTGCTCCAAACATAAGGACGATCAAAAGTTTTGCTTGGTATCTGGGTATTCTTATCAGCTTGTAGAGTATAAACAGGTACAGTTCCTACACCCTGATCCGGCCATTGATAATATTGCATAATAATCGCCATTGCAGTAGCTACACAGCCGGTAATTGACTTTCCGTCACTGGTTGTCGGAGATAGTCTGTTGAAAGGCGCTTGCTGGTCCCACAAGGCTGTGGTTAATTTCACTATTGGCGTACCAATAGCGTCTGATGCCCGCGTCCAAGCTTTCGAAATATAAGAAGTGCCCACAACATGTTCCTCCCGGACCGCATTAATCTGATTGCGTAATTCATCCATCCAATCAAGCAAGTTGGGAGGCATATTTTCAACTACAAAATGATTCGAGCAAGAGTATCCTAATATCGGCATGGTAACATCATCTCCCGAGATAATCACAAACCCATCACTATCCATACGGTTAAACACATAAAATGCGGGAGATGATCCACCTCTCGTAGTAGTACTTTCACCATCCCAGACGAGCTGAAGTCTGGGAATTCCACCACGGGATCGTATCGTTTCACAAAAAAAACTCATAGCCACTTTTCTAGCCTGCTCCATTGTAATTTCATTAGCAAGAAGAATATGCTTTGAGGAAAATAATATAAGAAAGAAAAGAATATATTTCATAAAAAAAGTATCAGATCACATTGCTGTAGTTAAGAACAGGATATTGGAGTATTCTCTCCTGCCGGGGAGACACTCCAATATTATTTTTATAATTACCATCCGGGATTCTGTCCCAAATTCGGATTTTTAAAGCGTTCTGTATTGGGTATAGGATAAAAATACATATTATCAGTTACCGCACGGGTTTCGAGTAAGAATTTCTCATAACTGATTACCTCATTATTCTTCGTTATTTTTACTCCATATATATTGGCCGTCTGTCCCAGTTCCTTCCAGCGACGTACATCCCAAAAACGATGACCTTCAAAAGCTAACTCAACACGACGCTCATTCTTCAGGCGTTTAACGAAATCTTTTTCTGTAATATCCGACGGAAAACCGGGCAACGAAATATTTGTACGACCACGAATCTGATTTACCGCTTCACGCGCACTCATATTGTAAACAGCATCTTTATAGTTGGGATCATGAAAAGCATTAATCATAGCTTCTGCATAATTAAGCAAAATCTCACCATAACGGAACAATACCCAATTATGCTGTTTTTTCGTAACAGTGCTGCCAGCCTCGAAACTAATCGTGTTATTTACATACTTTTTCAAATAGTATCCTGTAGTAGTGGCATTCTGCAATGGCAATCCGTTAGTTCCTCCTTCCCATATTTCCACAGGGTCTACAGGCCATTTCATTTCATTGCAAACAATCGTATATTTCATACGAGGATCACGATTATCGTATGGATTTGACTGATTATTCCATACAAAAGGAGTACCATCCTTCATATCATACGCTTCCATCAAGTTTTGTGTCGGACAGGTAGATGTCTTTCCACCCTCCACTCCAATAGGAAAATTAGCCTTCTCAAAGTCACCGCTCTCACCTGTCGGACGATACAATATCACCTCAGCTTTCTGATTATTAACGTCATTAAATATTTGAGGATAAGGAACCAAGTCCAAGCCTAAATCTGTTTTCTGTTTAATAATATCATAAGCAGCTTCTGCGGCTTGTTTCCATTTATCTTCACTATCTTCTGAAAATAAAGGGCTGGCCATATACAACGTAACACGCGATTTTAATGCCATAGCAGCTGCCCGCGTAACACGTCCTTTCTCTTTTGTACTGAAATTATCATAATTCACAGGCAAAATCTGTGCAAGATCCGAACATTCATCCACGATGAATTTAGCAATCTTCTCATAAGATTCAGGATTTACCCCGTTAGCTTCATTCTGTGCCAAGACATCTAGTACAAAAGGAATATTGCGATAACGCTTGATTAATTCAAAATAGAAATATGCTCTAAGGAAACGGACTTCATATTGATAATTAGTAAACTCTTTCATTATAGCCTCATAATCATCCGAATATTTCCATTCATCAAATGTCAGTCCGGCAGTTTCCTTCAAATAGAAGTTGGCTGCCCGAATTCCTTCGTAATAATGTCCCCATACATTATCCACCAAATTATTGGCAGACCATGTACCATCCACAAACCGCTGGATATTGGAAGACTTGTAAATATGGACGGCATCATCCGTAGCCGCATCCAGCATGGCCCCATCTATAGAACAAAAGTCCGCTTTTAAGAAACCATATACATTGGTTGCCAGTTGCTTCACACGATTATAGCTATCAAGCACCTCTTGTTTGGTAAAGTTATCAGACTCATCACAATCCATAAAACCACATCCTGTCATCATCAATAAAGATAGAAGCAGTACTATATTTTTAATCTTTATTTTTTTTATCATTGTCTCTCCAATTTAGAATTGTAAATTAAAACCAAATGTATATTGTTTCATCGCAGGATGAGTAACTCCCAACGCCTCCGGATCAGCAATATCAATGCCATCCAGACATAACAGGTCGTGTCCGCGAACATAAAGTTTCACCGATTTCACAACATTCTGCCTACGTAGCCATTTATCAGGTAATTGATAATAAACTTCTAATGTTCGTAATTTCAAAAACGAAGCATCTGTCACCCATAATGAGTTATTATTATAATTATTCGCTGATCCTAATGTAGTTAGCCTGGGTAATGTCCCATTCGGATTATTCTCGCTCCAACGATTTTCCCAATAATATCTGGAAATTGTATTATTGTTAATCAATGGTCGGTACACACTTCGTGTATCCAGCACCTGGCTATAATTGGCCACTCCCTGAAATTGTGCCAAAACTCCCAAGCCCTTGTATTCAGCACCTAAATTGAAACCATAATAAATCTCCGGACAGGTAGCGTTATATCCCATGGCAACTTGATCATATTGATCGATACGTTTATCACCATTCTGATCTTTGAGTTTTAGATCACCGGGACGTACCTCCGACAAATATTGTTTTACCTCACGTTGGTTTATTTCTTCCTGATTCTTATAGATTCCCTCTACTTCATAACCAAATATTTGACCGACACGACACCCTGTACGCTCCAAATAATCATACGGACGATATTCTTCATTCATATTGATAATTTTACTCCGATTGAAGGAGAATTGCCCGTTTATCTGATAACTGAACTCACCTATCCGGTCATTCCAACCTGCCATTAATTCCACTCCATAGTTATTGACAACACCATCATTACGCTTGGGAACGGTCATTCCGAACACAGAAGAAATCGCATTACCACCATCTACCAGAATATCAGTCCGATGATCATAATATCCATCAATAGTTAATGACAACTTCTTCCATACCATGAAATCCATACCAACATTCAACTTATGCGACTTTTCATAAGTAAGCCCGTCTACAGCAATTTGCTTTTCAGTCATACCACTTTGGCTGGCCGGAGTATCCTTGAAATAATAACTATTACCACTTCCCATATAATACTTATACAGATTTACCCCAAAATCCGCCCTTCCAACTATACCATAAGATGCTCTCAATTTTAAGAAATCAACCGATTTTCCTTTCATCCAGCTTTCTTCTGAAAGAATCCAACCAGCACCTATTGACGGAAATATTCCCCAACGATGATTCGGTTCCAAAACACTGGATGCCGAACCCGATAAAGCAAAATCAAGTAAATAACGGTTTTTATAGCTATAATGCGCTTGTCCAACCATATCCATATATGCCCGGGAAGCATTCTGTCCATCACGATCCATCCGGTCCATAGCATAAAGTAAAACTGTATTCAGCCGATGTAATCCCCAATTTCTATCATAATTTAATTGGGCATTAAAGTTAAAGCGGCGGACAATTTCTCCTGTACTGCTGCTAAAACTCAAAGCAGATTCATTACGCAAGTTTTTATATTGGTCTTCTTCTCCATCCCATCCTTTCACTGAAGACTCATAAGCAAAGTTACGAGTATTGGAATCCCAGTAACTAGCATCGCTGTCAAGCCCCACTCGGACTGAAGCAGATAGACCGGGAGTAAGAGTACTCAAATCCTGTTGAATATTCATATCGGCATACAAAGCACGATTTTGTGAACGCGCATATCCCTTACCTGAAATGAGAGCAATAGGATTATTGGAATAAATAGTAGAACCTCCCCATACCTCATTCTTTGTTTTAACAGGAAACACTCCTGAAGGAACCTGGTACAAAGCTGTGAAGATATCATCTAGCTGTGCACCCGGACGATTGTGTTCTGAGAAATTACCTAGCATACTCAATTGCACTTTCGTGGTTTTGGTAGCCTGTATATCAAGATTAGTCCGTATATTCAACTTTGAGAATTTAAGCTGGGTGGAATAATCTTCATTGTCATTGGTCGGCTTCAGAATTCCCTGATCATTCAGATAATTCAACTGTGCATAATATTGTACCTTATCACCCCCTCCCTGAATGGAAAAGTTTGCATTCTGACCAAGGCTATGATTCCGCAAAGCCTCTCCCCACCAATCTACGTCCGGATAAAAGTCTGGGTAAGTACGATCTCTAAACGCGTCTAGTTCACGTTGAGTATAACGGGGGCTAAGATGATCATTTTTCAACCCTTCATTCAAAGCTTGGGCATAAGTATATCCATCTACCATTTCCGGTAAACGGACCGGAGTCCCCATATTAAACTCATAATTGAAATTAATTACCGGCTTGCCAGTCTTTCCACGTTTCGTGGTAACATAAACGACCCCATTAGCTCCTCGTATTCCATACAGTGCCAAAGCTACGGCATCTTTCAAGACAACCACAGATTCTATTTCTTGCACTGTCAGGTCTGATATGGAACGTACAAAGCCATCAACCAATATCAGCGGGCTTTTGCTGTTTGTAGTCCCCAAACCACGTACATACATAGTAGCACCATCTGCCCAGGAACTGCCGGCATTCTGTAACACATATAGTCCTGGAACAGAACCAAATAATGAGTTAGAAGGATTAACACTCGTTTTATGGGATAATTGCCCTGCTGTCACCATTCCTCCCGCAGTAGTAGATTCTTTCCAGTCAACCGAAATACCTCGACCGTACTGCTGTATGCTGTCCGTTTCCTGTGCCAGCATATTTGCCGACACCAGCAAACCTGTCATTACTAATTTTATAGCTTTATTCATAGTATTCTTTTATTTCTTTATTCATTGAATGATTTTCATGATCACCATCCCGGGTTCTGTACTAACCCGTATCCTTTATTCACTTCCTTATCAGGAAATGCACTCAGATACCATTTTGCAGAAAATCCTCCCGGCTTTTGCCATGCTCTTTCCGGCAACTGCGGAAAATCAAATTTATATTCTTTGGTAGTTTTATGGCGATACACATTAATTCCATGCAAATGTTTTGTAAAATCAGATTCACGTTTCCAACGTATCAAATCAAAGAAACGGTTTTCTTCCCATACAAATTCACAAGCGCGTTCTCGAAGTACTGCTTCGCGAAACTCTGTTTTCTCATCCAGTTTTCCTTTCAATACCAGCCCTGGCAAACCAACGCGTGCTCTAACTGCATTGATATACTGATATGCCTCACTGGTACGCCCACATTCATTCAATGCCTCTGCATAAGCAAGATATACTTCAGCCAAACGTAAATAAGGCCAATGAATTACACGGTTATTGTACTCCCCTTTCCGGTCAAGAGCGAATTTACGTCCGGCAATCCCTGTTGACAAACTCTTACTATCCAAATTGTTCTTATTCCAATCCGCACCTTTGGGATAATTCTTTTTATCATTAGCATCTTCCTTGAATACCTCAGCCTTTCTACCTTGAAAATCGTCACCATCCAATAAGATTGTTTCACACAACCGAGGATCACGATTTATAAAAGGATTTTTCTTATGAACAGGATTATCCCAATCAAAATCATCACCATTCGCCATCGGGAACAAGTCAAAACATTCTTTTGTCGGACACCATGCGCCCCAACGTAAACTTTGCAGCAACGTACTGATACCATTTGTCCTAAAATGCCTGCGTACAGAAATTAGGCTCTCTGTAGTACCCCTGGTATAATATGCATCCTGAAATGCCTGACGAATTGTATTTTTAGTTGCCGTTTCTTTTTGTACCAATTCATAAAAACCACCTTGTTTCCAAGATTTGAAAAAATCTTCCCCCGCTTTTGCCGCATCTTTCCAGCGTTGTTCACTATACCCGCCAAACCAAGTCATCAATTTATCAGAGGCTTCCCCCGGAAAATAAGGCTCGTCAGAATTGAACAACGGACTGGCTACGAACAACAGTACTCTTAGCTTTAATCCCATGGCAGCCGCCCCTGTCATACGTCCACTCTCATTACTCAGATCATCTTCCGGCAAAGCCCAAGGTAATTCTTTGCATGCAATAGCCTCATCCAACAACCGGGTTATGAAATCCACAGTCTGTTGCAAAGTGGCACGCTCCGGTAACCCCATTTCTTCCGGCATAATAGCATGGTCAACAATAGGTAAGGCTCCATAATGACGCAACATTTCAGAATACTGCACAGCAATGGTAATTTTGGCCTCCGCCTTCAAACGCAACTTCTCTTCCGCCGTCATATCCGGTACTCGGTCCACATTATTAATAAAGACCCATGCATGGCGAATCCCTTTCCAAGGATCACGTGCGTACATATTGTATTTAGTTGCATGATCCTCTCCACCTGATTCGTCTTCACTTCCGGCATTATAAAGTCCCGGATAATACAACTTATCCGCTCCTGCATAACCAACATATGACTGTGCCAGATCAGTCAACGATTCTATTGAACCCACACGCATCGAAGTCGAATTATTATAACCGGTAGAAAAGCCATAAGGCAATTTCGAATAAGCATACCATAATACTCTCCGGGCATACTCTGCCGTCGAAAAAATAGTGTCGATAGTAACATCCCCGCTAGGAGGTTTCTGAAGAAATTTCTCCCCTAAAGCAAAATCCTCGCATGATGTAAAAGAAACATATGAGAAGATCAGTAACAGATAAATATATTTTCTTATCTTTTTCATGACTAACTTTATTTTTATAAATTAAAATCCTACTTTCAAGCCCATATTTATCACCATTACTACCGGATACATTGCATTACCGTTGGGACGAGATTCCGGATCTACAATTTTCAATTTATCTAATGTCAACAAGTTATAACCTGTTGCAAAAACTCTCAGACTTCCAATATTGATTTTGCTCAATATTTTTTTAGGAAAATTATAACCAATCTCCACATTTTTCAAACGCAAGTAGGAAGCATCACGTAACCATAAATCCGAGTCTCTGTAATTATTTACTTTATTCGTAAACGAGATGGCAGGAGCTTTAGCTGAATTTCCTTTTTCCGGCGTCCACATGTCATCTATCATATATTTCATTAACGAACGAGAATCTGTGGCTCCAAACGGTTCACGAAAAATATCATCCAATAAGCGGGAAACTTTTGTTGCGCCGGACCATGTCATACTGAAATCGAATCCTTTATAGGAAAATCCCAAATTTATTCCTCCTGTAAGAAGTGGGTAAACTGGATAACCGATAGCGGCAACATCGTACTGGTCTATCTTATGGTCATTATTTAAATCCTTATATTTCACATCACCCGGCTTAGGAATATACCCTGTTCCATGATCCGGTATTGATTTACCACGTTCGGTCTCATACTTTGCCACATCTTCTTCCGAAAAGAATCCATCGTATTTATACCCCATCTGTTGCCCAACCGGCTTACCGGTCTTTCTCATATAATCGTAAGGATAGGGAACTTCATCTTGAAAGACGATCTTATTTTTAGCATAAGCCAGATTGAAACCTATATGATATCTAAAATCATGAATTCTATCTCTCCAGTTTACACTCAGTTCATATCCTTTATTATCAACTTTGCCAATATTGGCAATAGGCAAATTTGCTGCTAAATAAGTTGGCAGAACCTTACGATTTGTGAGAATATCCTTACGACGCTCAATAAAATAATCAAAATTAACTTTTAGTTTGCTGTTAATGAAATAAGCATCCACCCCATAATTCTGCTTTGCAGCCGTTTCCCAAGTTACGTCGGGATTACCAATCTTACTTTCCACTGCACCTTGCCATGCTGTAGATATGGAATTTCCAAAATAATAACTACCTGTCGACGGATTATAAGAATCCGGCAGATAAAGAAAACGATAGTTACCACTCACACGATCATTCCCCACTACACCATAGGAAGCACGAAGTTTAAAATAACTCAACCACGGTTTTAAAGGTTGCATAAAGTTTTCCTCTGTCAGAACCCAACCTGCTGATACTGCGGGAAAAAGACCAAACCGCTTACCTGGCGCAAAATTCTCAGAACCATTATACCCCACGTTCATTTCAACCATATAACGTGTTTTCCAGTCATAAGTAGCACGCCCAACTAAACCGATATAGCTTCGGGGAATAGATTTAAATTCATCCGGATTACTATCCGGATAATATTTCATTGTTTGATTGTACATAGCCAAGGCTGAAACATGATGATCACCAAAATCACGCTTATAATTCATGGCGACCTCCATATACCAGTCTCTGCTCCGGCTTGTACTCTCCGAATATTGAAGATTGGTCTGATCTCCCACTTTACGCAAATTCACTGTACCATCTTCATTTACTATCGTCTCATAATGAGGATAAGAAGTTTTACGCAACTTTTTCAAAGTCACACCGCTATTATAAGATGCTTTTACATGTGCCTTCAAACCTTTAGTGATGAAGTTCAATTTCTGCTCCAGCATAAAATCAAAATTCAGGATATTCCCTGCTGAAGTGTTATATCCTTTTCCATAATATGGATAAAGTCCGTCTCTTACAGTACCCGGCAGACTAAATTCTTTTGTATCAGGCCATATCCATTTTCCATCCATAATACCTACCCCCGACATTGGAATAGCCCAATAAATATCACGGAACAATAATCCGATATCACTACTTCCTTCATAATTCGGCGTACGCTTATCATTAACACGCCCACCTAAATTCATACGCATCAATGTGGTTTTCGTCAGGTCCAAATCCAGATTTATACGATAATTGTAACGGTTATATTTGAAATTACCATCATACTCTTTCTCAAACGACTTGAATAGACCATCTTGCGTCAACACACCCAAGGAAGCAAAATAACGGACTCCTCTTGTTCCTCCGGAAATAGAAAAATTATGTTGCGTTTGCAAAGCCACGTCCTTTATTAACATATCCACCCAATCCGTATCTGGATAAGCTAAAGGATTGCTGTGTGTCCGGTAGGCTTCAATCGCTTCATCCGTAAAAGCAAAGTTACTCTCTATTCCATCCCGACGCTGGGCATTGACATATGTACTTGCATACTCATAACTGTTGGCAAATTCCGGCATACGCGTTGGCATTTGTAAAGAATAAGAAGTAGATACATTTATTTTAGGTTTTCCTTCTTGTCCCCTTTTCGTTGTTACCAAAATAACACCATTAGCACCACGAACACCAAACACAGCCGTTGACGAAGCATCCTTCAAAATAGAAATATCTTCAATTTCATTAGGATCAAGTTGGTTGAACGAACGTTCTACTCCATCTACCAAAACAAGTGGTGACGATAATCCTTCTGTCAACGAACCGACACCACGGACATACATTGTTGCATCATCAGCTCCCGGCTGCCCAGTCTGCTGCACAGTAGACAACCCCGGTAATTTGCCGGTCAATGCATTGGATATACTTGAGACTGGTGATTTAAGAATTTCTTCTGTACCCACAGATGAAATAGCACCCGTCACTGTCACTTTCTTCGTTACGCCATACGCTACAACTTGTACTTCCTGCAACTGCAAAACATCTTCAGATAATTCAACTTTTAAAGTAGACTCGCCCTTATAAACAATTTCTTTACTATCATATCCGACATAAGATATGACAATTGTCGCACCAACAGGAACATCCAGTTTAAAATTCCCATCCATATCTGTTATAACACCTTTACCGGCATTCTTCACCACGACACTGGCACCTATTATAGGCTCGCCATTATCAGTTACCGTACCAACAACCGTCTTACTTTTCTGCTGCATAATATCTGCCGAAACAGCTATACTTTCCGTCACATAGTTCTCTGAAGAAAATGCCTGTTGTCCAAACACAAAAGACATCGCTAGCAGACATACCCATTTTTGGGGTATCTTCATTGGAGTGAAAAAGTCTTTCATTGCATTTAAATTTAAGTTACTAGAATGATTAAAAATTCATCAAATTGACTAAAAAAAACGACCTGACAAAAATGTTTATTCACACTGCGAATATAGTTAGAAAACCAAAAAAACAAAAACCAAAAACGTACATAAGAAGTATAAAAATTATCCTCCCAAGTTCTCTATTAATCATTGTACAAAAAAACACCCTTTTAGTACAAAAAAATCACCATTACAGCACTACTTCTGCACTGATTTACTCTTAGCTTCAATGTCGCAATCCCTTTTCCGCTTCAATGCTTCCAGAAAATAATAATCTGCATAAATCAAAGGGACATCTATTTCGTTTCCATGCGGATAACTTCCAACAGAATGCATCAATAAGAAATTGTGATTTTCACCAATCTTACTCCGATAATCCGATGATGACAAAGAATGCATTACCTTATCTGCCGTCTCTTTATACTTTGCTTTATTCGAATACATGCTCAATTCATACAAGGCGGCAGCCATAATAGCAGCAGCGGAAGCATCTCTTAATTCATGGGGAATATTCACTGCATCAAAATCCCAATAAGGAATCAAATCTTCAGGAAGATTGGGATGTGTACATACGAATTCATAGGCAGCTTCTGCCTGCTCAAGATATTTTAATTGACGTGTATACCTATAACACATTGTATATCCATAAATACCCCAGGCTTGCCCACGTGCCCAAGCTGATTCGTCGGAATATCCCTGAGCTGTGCAACGACTTCGCACCTTACCTGTTCTCATATCATAATCAACTACATGATAAGAGCTCCCATCCATACGAAAATGATTCTTTAAAGTCATATCTGCATGTGAAACCGCCATATTGTAAAAAGTAGAATCACCGGAAAGAGAAGTTGCCTCAAAAAGAATTTCCAAATTCATCATATTATCAATAATAACAGGACACTCCCAGCCTCTTTGTGCCTGCCATCCTGTACGGGTATTCCATGATTGGATAACTCCGGCTCCAGAACGAAACCGAGTGGAAAGGGACTTGGCCGCTTGCACGATAATTGTATCATATGCCTCCTGCCCCATACGCATACCATTTAAATAACTACATCCTATAATAAAGCCGATATCATGATGAGAAGTTATATATTGTTGTTGTTTCAGAGCTTCCGTATACTTTTTCGCCAATGTTTTCCATTTCTCATCTCCCGTAAGATTATACAAATACCAAAGGCTTCCCGCGAAAAAGCCCGAAGTCCAGTCCCATACGTTACGGGCATATACTATATTTCCTTTAGTATCTACCGTACGAGGTGCCCAAGGTTTACCATTTTTTTCCAGTTTTTCTATCAACAAATCATATTGCGCCGCTGCATACTCAACGTTTTCTGAAAGATAATTTTCCTCTACCCTTTCACAAGCACACACAAAAGTGAAAAACAAGGCTATACAAATTGAAATAATAGTTTTCATAAATAATTCATATTATTTTGAGAAAACAAAAATACGCATGCTAATCACAAAAAAGGGATAATATATGTACAGAAAGAGGATGTCAAATATATACAATGAGACAAAAAGCAGCGATGTACAATAAACGACCTAAAATGTACAATAAACGACAAAAAAAGAAAATACACACATACTCTTTATTTAATAAAAACGATATATTTGTAATCTGTATAATAAGATCTAGAATATGAAAAGCAGGATTATAATCATTTTTTATTTACTAATATACACATTATCAGGAAAAGCACAAAGCATATCATTTCTTCATCTGACAACCGACGATGGCCTACCTAATAATTCCATTTCTTCCATTTATCAGGATGAACGTGAATTCATGTGGTTCGGTACTCGCAATGGAATCGGCGTATATAACGGAAAAAAAATTAAAATCTATCAAAAGGAGAAAGATATTTCCAACAGCATTTTATACAATGATATATATCATATTACCGGTGACCGGAACGGACACGTTTTTATTATGACCAACAGAGGTATCTCCGTTTATGATATAGAAAAAGATTTATTTAGTACGATAACCAGAAATAATATGAAAGCGCAGTTCTTCTCCGGTTATTTATACGCTGCAACATCCAAACAAATATTTAAATACAACGGCAACAAGCTGGAGCCTTTCTATAAATTTCCGGATAACGAAGGATATATCAGAAAATTATATATACATAATGATTCCATACTCATCGGAAGTGACCGGGGAGTATATATACTAACTCCCCAAAAAGAACTAACCCATCCTATTACAGCAGGGAATATTTCTGATATTTTCAGAGATAGTAACGGAGAGTATTGGATAACCGCAAGTTCCGGTCATGGGCTGTACCGCATTCAAGGCGAACAAATTGACAGGTTTCAGTGTAAAGAGGAAGATCCGACGACAATCAGTTCCAATTTTACTCACAGGTGTTGCGAAGATACAGAAGGCAACATATGGATAGGAACTTTTAACGGGTTGAACAAATATGATAAAAATACAGGAGAATTTTACAGATATTTTAAACAGGAACATAACAAAAGTTTAAGCCATTCCTCTATTTGGGGATTATACTGTGACAAACAAGGAACTATCTGGATAGGAACCTATTCCGGCGGCATCAATTATTTCAATCCACAAAAACAGATTTATCGCGAATATCAGGCCTCTTCCAAAGAGGAGGAAGGATTAAGTTCTCCCATTATCGGACGTATGCTAGAAGATTGCGAAGGAAACTTATGGATATGTACTGAACGGGGAGGAATCAATAAATATAATCCTGCTACCCGGACTTACAAACGTTATCTAAGCAAAAGTAGTTCCTGTAATCTACCACATGATAATGTGAGGGCTGTCTACTATGATTCTCTGCAACAAGTATTATGGCTTGGTATACATCTAAAAGGACTGAACAGACTAGATATGAAGACTGGGCATTTCACTCAATATAAAAATAAAAAAGGAGATAGCAGTTCTCTTCCGTCCAATCTTGTGGAGGATATTATTCCTTATCAGAAACAATTGATATTGGCCACAGCAAATGGAGTCACGCTATTTAACCCACAAACAGGCAAATGCAAATTGTTATTTCAGGATAAGAATGCGCTTTATAATACGATATCCACTATAGGGCTGACTTTAGACCACGAAGGTACATTATGGATAGCCAACAATAACAGCGGAGCGTGTGCTTATCATTTTGACAGTCAAAAATTCTCCATTTACAAACATAAGAACAGTAATAAACACAGTCTCAGTAGCAATAGCATTAATTCCATTTACGAGGACAGTCAAAAAAGGCTCTGGTTTTGTACAAACGAAAATGGACTAGATTTATATAGAAAAGAGACTGATGATTTTATCAATTTCGATAAACGTAAAAACGGGCTTGCCAGCAATGTAATATATAATATTTGCGAACTATCACCTGAAAAATTGTTAGTGACAACGGATAAAGGATTCTCAATATTAGATTATCAACATAAAGAATTCAGGAACTATGATGAATTGCCCTTAAGCTGTATAAGTGAAAATGCGCTCTATAAAAGCCGGAAAGGAGAAATATTTATTGGTGGAACCACCGGAATGATTTCTTTCCAGGAAAAAGATTTGGAACAGGCGCCACGATCTTATCGCATACTTCCATATCGTCTAACAGTGAACGGAGAAAATATTCAGACTGGAGACCAAAGTGGAATATTACACCGGAATATTACATATACCCCAAAAATAACCCTAAAATCTATTCAGAACATTTTCAATATCGAATACACAACTACAGATTACATACCTTTCAATAAGAATAAAATTGTTTATCGATTGGAAGGTTTCTCAGACACATGGAATGTATTGGAGCAAAACACTATTACTTATACTAATCTTGCTCCCGGCAATTATACATTAATTGTAAAAGCAGAAAACGTAAACGAAAAGCTAGTTCCCCCTAGTCGATTACAAATAGAAATATTACCTCCCTTTTATCGTACAATATGGGCCTATTTAGCATACATTATAAGTATCATCATACTTACATATTATATCATACATACATATCATCATCGCCTAAAATTACAGGAATCTCTTAAATACGAAAAAAGACATATCGAAGATATCGAAAAACTAAATCAGGCAAAACTACGTTTTTTCACCAACATATCCCACGAGTTCCGAACACCGTTGACACTTATTATCGGCCAAATGGAAATGCTACTGCAAGTACGTTCTTTCAACCCCAATGTGTACAATAAGATTTTGGGAGTTTACAAAAGTTGCCTGCAGTTAAGAGAACTTATAACCGAATTACTGGATTTCCGGAAACAAGAACAAGGACATATGACCATCAAAGTCTGCGAACACAATATGGTTCATTTTATATATGAACACTACCTGCTGTTTCTGGAATACGCGGCACAACGCCAAATCACTTTTAATTTTGAAAAAAGCAGTAATAATATCAGTGTATGGTTTGATGCCAAACAAATGCAAAAAGCTATTAATAATCTTATTTCTAATGCATTCAAATATACCAAAGCAGGGGGAACAATATCTATCGCAGTCAGGAAGAGAAATCAGGAAGTGTTAATTGAAATAACAGATAATGGTTCAGGCATTGCTGAAAAAGATATTGATAAGATCTTCAATCGTTTTTATCAAGCAGACATAGATTCCCCATCACATACAGGTACTGGTATTGGTCTGGCTCTCACTAAGGGTATCATCGAATTGCATCATGGAAATATTGATGTGTCCAGCGAGCTTGGAGAGGGAACAACTTTCCGCATCCACCTAATGACAGGAAAAGAGCATTTCACAAACGACCAAATTTGTACAAATTCCAATACTTCTTGTTCAAATGAAGTCACTAATTTGAATTTAGTCTATCAACAGCCTCTAGAGCAGGAAAAGGAAAATATAGATAACGAAAGTATACCAAAAGAAGGAAAATACAAAATACTAATTGTAGAAGACAATGACTCGCTTAGAGAAATGTTAGTCAACATTTTCAAATCACTTTATACAGTAATTACTGCTGTTAATGGTAAAGAAGGGTTGGAAAAAACGTGTTCGGAAATGCCTCATATTGTTATCAGTGACATCATTATGCCTGAAATGTCAGGTACAGAACTTTGCCTGGCTATCAAACAGAATTTCGATACTTGCCATATTCCCGTCGTTCTGTTAACTGCCAAAACTACAATTGAACACAATCTGGAAGGTTTGAAAATGGGAGCAGACGATTATATCGCCAAACCATTTAATATCAATATTTTATTATCAAGATGCAATAATCTCGTTAATAATCGAATTATGTTACAGGAGAAATTCAGTAAACAACCGCAAATAAATACTCTAATTCTGACCAATAATATCCTGGATAAAAAGTTTATGGATAAAGTCACAGAAATTATTGAAAATGAAATTGATAATGTGAATTTTAGTGTAGACCAACTTGTTGCCCAAATGGGAATTGCCAGAACTAAATTATTCACCAAACTAAAAGCAATAACAGGACAGACTCCAAGTGACCTCATTATGACTATCCGTTTGAAACGAGCTGCATATTTGCTAAAGAATAATCCTGAATTAAATATATCCGAAATATCTGACCGAACAGGATTCAGCTTTCCAAAATATTTTAGTAAATGTTTCAAAAAAAAATATCATGTAACTCCACAAGCTTATAGAAAAGAAGAGATTCAGATATAGAACTTCAGAACACTAGCAGAAAATTATTCGAATTATATTCTTATTTCACATTAGGGATATTCTCAAAATAAATCGGAATATTCCTAAAATAATAAAATGTAAGACAACTAATTCATCGCGAGTTAATAACTTTTTTGCATCTTTAAGTATTTCTTGTGACAAAAAGTCGCACAAGTAATTGTTCAACATTGCGTCTGAACTCATTGTTCCGTCAATAGTAGCCTAAAAAAGCGTGCATTACCAATAATGGTTTAGTGCGAAGCTCTCTTGACAATATGGTTCTATACAAAAAGATCCAATGTATAGACTGTTAAACTGACCGATATGAGTAACATAAGGAACCGCCATACCACCCGTAATAAAGAAATAACTTACGGATATTGAGAAGCTATAACCAAAAGTCAAACAGGCAGGATAGTGTTATAAAATATTCTTCAAAAAACACTTTTCTTTATACATTTTACCTCAATCTGCACAACTTTTTATAACACTTTGTCTCCTCCCAGGAGTTATGTATATTACCACTCACTTCGTTTACTGACTATTTGCCTCCAGCTAACTCGATGATAAAATCTAGGCTGTTTACTTTGAATGCTGTCTTCTTAAAGCATAATGAATTCAAAAAAAGAGTGCACATAAATGAATTTCTCAAATAAAACGTTTCTTTCATAGAGAAATTCATCCTTTGAATAAAAACTGTGGCTATTTTATTTAGCGCATCATAAAAACAATATTATATCTTGCCGTTTTTCTCATAGGACCATATCAACCTCTAAATTATTAGATAACCTGAAACATCATTGGCATTACCTAAAACACGAAAAGAGCCCCATAACCCTCCGCTGAAGTAGAAGCCCTTTCTTAATACAAAAACTTAACTTTGACTTTACTAACTATTCCATTTATTGAGTTTCACAACCCACATGTTTACGTCCTGCAAAATTATAATGGAAATTTATATATCGCAAATTATTAACACAAAAAACATCATATACATCTCAAATTCTGAAGTATACCGCTCAATAAAACATCATTAATATTTTATGGAGTATTTATTGAACCAAAGAAAAAATAAAGCGACAAGAATCCGCTGACTCTCATCGCACAATAAAACACGACAAATACTGGAACGCTTTTCACAAAGGGTACAATATTTAGAGATTCTAAAAACAATAGACAAATCTCTTATTTCTAAAATAAACAAAAAACAAAGTCCGTTGGTTTACTTAAAAAATCATTATTTACAGAAAGCCTTAATTTTAAGCAATAGATAACCACAAAGACATTATCAAACAAATCAATCTGCAAATTTCTCCACTATATTATTCCTCTTCATATAGACAACCTCTCCTCTTGAAAATAATTACTATTCAAATAAGAGAAAATAAATAAAGCGATGATAATCCAACGACTAACACCGCTTGTAAACAATTTAATGCATGAGACCCTTTTCACAAAGAGCATGCTACAGAAAGAAAATGAATCACTTTCCATTTTATTTTTAGGACAAGCAAAAATACAACTTCTTCCTGAATTTAAGAAACAACATAAACTTTATCCTACTCAAAAATCCAATGGAATAAATCTATTTATGTATGAATCATTTGCAAATAATTAAAATATTGAATACTTTTGTTACAGAATATCTTAAATCACAAGACTCTCATGGAAACCTTTTTACTTATCGGCATTACCATTGTAGCTGCCATATGGATTATACGAAAAGAAAACAAGAAACTCAAGAACACCAGCAGACTGCACAGATCCAATAAAACTTTCAGCGAAGAATGTGTCAAGCTACTTAAGTATGAAAAATACGGATGCTACAAACTTACCGGGATGCAATACAAATGCCTAAAGCAGGCTGATTATGGAGTACATCACGGATATGCAATAGCAGAAGGAAACAATCAATATGACAATGCCGTTATAATAAAGAGGAAAGACAATGGGAAGATTATAGCTTGTGTGGAAAATGATGTAAACAGGCAACTACATGATTTTATCATTCAAAACGAAGGAAAGGTACATGCACTATATTACATCTGGAAATATGGTAAAAATAGAATCTACGGATGTGCTTACATTAGGAATAGGGACGAACATCGATAATTGATATTCTTTATGGTTGAGTATTATTTCGTGCTACTAAGCCGTGAAACTTGTGAAAGGCAATACGACTTTTCAAAAGAATCCAATATAATAACAAAGCGATGAAAGTTCTTTAGGGGAGCTCACATCGCTTTAACATAAAAAATACTAGTGTGCAATGATCACCTTCTCACAAAGATGTATTATTGCAATATACAACAATTAAAATTGCACAATTAATAAACAAAGCATTTGTATTGGATAACAGTGATATGATATACAGAAAAACTGTCGTAGACATAATTCTTCTTTAATTACTCATCAGGCACAATACCAAGTGGAACGGGACGATTGTTATATCATTAAAACATAATACCACCGTAAACAACAAACAAAGCGATGAAAGTATTAACTCACACCGCTTAAAAAAACTATAACAAGCCGTAACTCTTTTCACAAAGAGTAGCTACGACGGAAGATTCACACTGATACTAAACTGAGAACAAAAATAATTATTCCCCAGGTATCTACAAAGAAATAACGCCCTAAAAATGCGACTTATAACAAGCTGCTATCAAAAACAGAATCAGAAGAATATCTCATCACTAACTATCAAATATAAAATATCCCCACCACAGATAAAATAATGCACCTCCGGAAGAACAATATTAGAAATAAATTGCTATTTTTGTCACGATCAATAGTACGAAAAACACACCCTAATGCCATTCATGACATCCTCGGAATAAGTACTAATCTGATATATGATACTGCACTGTATGAAATCTAAAGAATCAGCCCCGGTATCATCCACCAAAAACAAACAATCTGTGAATTGGAATACAAAGAAGAGAATCAACCCCAATACGAAAGCATGATTGTCCTCAGATCTATTTCAGTAGCAGAACTTATTAGAAATACTTTAATCATTTAGATAAATAGACAATTCTAGTTTATAAGTACTTGCTTTAAATTCTACATTCCTCTAATGAAAAAACATAATACCCCCTGTCAGTCACGATAGGGGTTTTGTATTTTATAACATTGAAGACACAATGCTTAAAAAATGACATTTATTAAGATCAAATAAGAAGAAAAGAATCAACTATTAACAATCAAGAGCATGTAAACAATTCAGATTATCAAATTAGCAAGGGCAAGATTTTCTCCAATTCTCGTTTATTTTGATGAAAGGATGACAGGTAGCGCTTTACATGTCATACTTTCTTCAGGGATATCTACTGTTATCCGTCACTTCCGATTTTAAACATAGAAACTTTTTATTCAATATAACCCAAAAAGAGAGTTTGTAATAACCGGTAATAAGAAAGGTATGCCTGTTAACCGAATTACCAAGCCTCAAACAATCAACAATATGCCAAAAGAAAAAAATTAAAAAAACGGAATAGAAAAGACCAAAGCACTCATAACAAGATTAGAAAAATTCAGAACAGACTCTGAAGCAGGAATGAAAAACGAGACTAACAGTTATTTCAGTTGGAGCAATAATAACAGAGAACGTACAAAACATTCGATCATCAGCAAGTGACTAAGAAGAACTAATTAAAGAATTGCAGAATCACGCGAATATATAAAAAATATCTACAAATATCTATATGTGATTAAATTTGTAAAAGAACTTCCAAAAAGTATCAGTGACAAGATTTGCCGTATAGAGACTCGCCACAATGATAAGAAAGCAAAGACATCTTCAATCTTTCACCATCCATCACTCTTATATACTAAAAAATCAAATATAGTATACAAGATCTTTTTTTATGTAAACTACTCATCCTAAAAAAATCACGAGAAATCACAAAAAACACACTTTAAAATGCATAAAATTTCAAATTATAATATAATTTTGCTAATACAAAATACATTTAGTGTTTAATAAAGAATACAAAATGAAAAAGAATTTGGATAATAGAGAATTAAATATTATAAACCGCTTTCTTCATGGAGATCATGAAGCATATTCTCTATTATATAAAGAGCATGTCCAAGAACTTTTCTCTTATGGGAAAGCCTTAACAAGTAACGATGAACGACTAAAAGACGCAATTCAAGATGTATTTTATAAAATATTATCCAATCCTTCCTCATTAAAAAATGTACAAAACTTAAAATATTTTCTTTTTAAATCATTAAAAAACAGGCTTATTGATATACTTAAATCAGAAATCAACAAAGAAGCAGTATATGAACGGATTGACTTCACTGTAAATGACGTCACAATATTGGACTCCTTGATTGAAGAAGAAGAACGCTTTGAACTAAGCCAAAAAATCAAATTATTATTGGAACAATTGACATTCCGGCAACGAGAAGCCGTATGCTTGCGATATATATATAATATGGAATACGAAGAAATTGCGGATTTGCTGAATATGAATAACTCCAAATCTGCAAGAAACCTGGTATCTCGGGCACTTGAACATATACGCAATGAAGAATCAGGCATTTTCATTTTACTCTTTCTATACAATCAGCCAAATTTTGCAGCCGACATACTTATATTATAAGTCAATATCCTCCAGCATTTATTATACAATTGCCCTCAAAAATAGTTCTCAAAAAAAAAAATGAAAAAAATATCTCTTTTTTAATGGCAAAAAAATCTGGGTATCGTCTTTATTATAAACAAGTCCGAAACTTGTTTATTGTTAACCTGATTAAAAGTGAAAATAAACTATGCCTGTCAATACCAAATACAAAAATTACTCTGTCAAGGATTTCTTGAAAGATGATTTATTTCTCCAGTGGCAATTGTTGTCTACAGAAACATTAGACAACTATTGGAAACAGGTACTACAAGAAAATCCACATCAAGAGGCTAATATTACCAATGCTATCCGAACGTTACATTCAATAGCTATTAATCGCTCAGCGCTTTCCTGCCAAAAAGAAGATGAAATTCTCAAGAATATATATGCACGTTACCACCGTCATAAAATTCGCAGATTCATTTATTGGACTACCAGTGTAGCAGCAGGCCTGATATTACTATTTTTTTCAGTATCTCCATTAACAAACATAACAGAAGAAAATATCAATGTAATGCTATCGGATGTTCAGTCCGTAAGGTTGGATACAATTCAGGATGTAAGATTAATAATAGGTAACAAGAAAACAATAACAATGGCAGAAGATGCCGATATCAGCTGGTCGAAGAAAGACGAAATTGAAGTAAATGGACGTTCATCAAATTCTAGCTACAAATCACAAATAGATGCAGACGTCGAATACAGCACTTTGCTGGTACCTTATGGCAAGCGTTCTTTTCTAACATTACGTGATGGCACGAAAATATGGATAAATTCCGGTACCGAGCTCCGGTTTCCAGCAAATATGGAGAAAAAAGGACGCGGCATCTACGTCAATGGTGAAATATACATTGAAGTCGCAAAAGACGAAACATCTCCTTTCTATGTACGCACATCCGAATTTGACGTAAGGGTATATGGAACTAAGTTTAATGTCACATCCTACAAGGCAGATCTGAATAAGTCAGTCGTGTTGGTGGAAGGTAGCGTGTCAGTATTGACGAAAGAAAAAGAAGCTGAAGAAATATTCCTTCATCCGAACCAAATGTACAAAACTGATCAACCCGGGAACAAAGTCACTGATGTGAATGCACTTCAATATATTACATGGAAAGACGGAATATGGCAATTTACGAGTGAACGGTTGGAAAACATTGTTCTTCGGCTGTCACGCTATTATGGCATAAAAATACATTGTGATGAAATATCAGCAGCAAAATCATGTACCGGTAAATTAGTACTGTTTGACGACATAAATGAAACATTGCAAATAATTGAGGAAATATTCGGCGTGAAATATACCCCCAATCAGAATGAGATAACAATTAGTATAAACCCTTAAAAACAGTGTAGCCTATGGTAAAATAAACGAAATAAAAAGCCGGATAATACGGCAATACTATCCGGCGTAATTTAGCTTACTAATAAAATATTAAAAGCAATTCTAAAAACAATCAAATGTATGAGAAAAATGGCTCATTTGAAATTAATGAATATTTATTTATATAAAAGGATGTTGAATGTTCAACGCATAGTTTTACTCCTTTTATATGTAACTTTCACTGTTCCATCGCTGGCAGAAGTCGCTACGATGCAGTTACCGCAGCTTTCGCTGAATTTAAATAACGTAACGAGACGTGAGGTATTTAACACTATTGAAAAAAATACCAAATACGTATTTATCTATTCGGACGAGTTACTTACAGAATTAAACGAAAAAGTTAGTATCCATGTCAATAAGCAAACACTGGACAAAATATTAGATAAAGTTTTACATTTAACAAGTTTGGGTTATAAGATAACTAATAGACAAATAACAGTAAGCAAGAAGGCTCAAACGGTCATCCCGAAAACTCCATTAAAGATTACAGGACACGTAACCGATGAAAAAGGAGAAGCTTTAATTGGGGTAAACATACAAGAAGAAGGAACCAACAATGTAGTTATTACAGATATGGATGGAAATTTCTCAATTTACAATGTGTCAGGTCCTTCCTCCGTCTTACAGTTTACTTATATAGGTTTTGTTCCATTAAAAATTGTAGTAGGAAAACAAACGAATATGTCCGTAAAGCTGGACCCTGATATAAAAGGATTAGAGGAAGTAGTTGTAGTGGGATACGGATCACAAAAGAGAGAAAGTGTAATTGGAGCTATTACCACCATGAAACCTGCCGCTTTACAAGTGAATCAAAGCCGTTCTGTTACAAATGCCCTCGCCGGACAAGTAGCTGGTGTTATTGCTGTGCAACGAAGCGGCGAGCCTGGGAATGATACTTCTGATTTTTGGATTCGTGGCATCTCCTCTTTTGGTGCGGGAACAACTCCGTTAGTCTTGGTTGACGGAATCGAGCGTAGCCTGAGCAATATCTCTCCAGAAGAAATTGAATCTTTTTCTGTTTTAAAAGATGCCACTGCAACAGCAGTCTATGGTGTTAGAGGAGCTAACGGTGTGATTCTGGTACAAACCAAACGCGGTCAGATTGGTAAGCCTCGCATTCAGATAAAGGCTGACTATGGTTTCTCTGCTCCGACCATGCTTCCCGAATTTGTAGACGGAGCCAAATATATGGAAGTTATGAATGTGGCGAGTCAGTTTTCCTCTGGAAAGGATATGTATACACAAGCAGCAATCGATGCCACTCGCAATGGTACCGATCCAGATTTATATCCTAACGTAAACTGGTTGAAAACAATAACCAAAGACCATGTACCCAATGGACGTGTCTCTTTAGACATCAATGGAGGTACTGAGCGATTACGCTATAGTATGGTATTGGCTTATCACGGAGAGACCGGTATGACAGTAACAGATCCGGGAGTGGAATATAATACATCCAATAATCTGTCACGTTATAATATACGTACCAATTTGGATATGAATCTAACCCCTTCCACTGAAATTAACGTAAGCTTGGGAGGATACATCATGAACCAGCGCACACCCGGCTTCTCGACAAATGCCGCTCCTTTTACGGACATCATCTATCTGGCCTTTAAAAATACTCCGATTGTCCATCCCACCGTTTACTCTAACGGACAGATTCCAGCCAACACATCACAAACTAATCCGTGGGCAGCCGCTACACATTCAGGATTTATTTCAAGCTACAAGAGCAGTTTGCAATCTGTATTTGCCGTAACACAGGATATCGGCAAGTTGTGGCATCCACTGAAAGGATTGAAAGCGAAAGCCACTTTCTCATTCGATACCTATGCTTGGAACTCATTTTTGAGAAGAAAAACACAAACTACTTATATGGCAACCGGACGTGACGAAGAAGGGAATTTATTGACCAGTATCACGAACCAGGGAGATGATTACTTGCAGTATGCAAAAGAAGCCGGCGGCAATCGCACCATGTACCTGGAAGGTCAGCTGTCTTACAGCCGTCTGCTCGCAGATAATCACCAAATAGACGGACTATTGTTGTATAATATGCGGGATTATGTAAATGCAGACGCAGCTTCAGCCATTTATTCACTACCGTATCGTACACAAGGTATCGCTGCTCGTTTGTCATATAGCTATAAAGGCAGATATTTCATCGAAGGAAACTTCGGGTATAACGGTTCAGAGAACTTTAGTAAAGGGAACAAATGGGGATTCTTTCCCTCCGTAGCCGGTGGCTGGCTTGTGACCAACGAAAAATTCATGGAGAATGCCCTCTCCGTATTATCTAAATTGAAATTTCGTGGCTCATACGGTTTGGTAGGCAACGACCAGTTGGCAGGACGACGTTTTGCTTTCCTATCTACGATAAACAGTGGAAATGGATTTACTTACGGACTTACAGGCAACCAAGGTATAGGTGGAAAATTCGAAGGAGACTTCGGGGTTGAAGATTTATCGTGGGAAACCGTAAAGAAAACAGATATCGGGGTTGAAATCGGCCTATGGGACTGCGTCAATATACAAGCCGATTATTTCCATGAAAAAAGGGAAGATATCTTTATGCAAAGAAAGACCATACCGGAAACAGCAGGATTCAATACAAATCCATGGGCAAACTTCGGTATCGTAAAAAATCAGGGATTTGATGCCAGTCTGGAAGTAAACAAGAGTTTTGGAAAAGATTTCTTTTTATCATTACGAGGTAATTTCACTTTCAGTCGTAATGAAATTGTAGAATATGACGAATCCGAGACTATGAAACAAACAACCCGTGCACGTACTGGAAATCCATTGAACACATATTACGGACTGAAAGCTATCGGTCTGTTTCAGGAAGAGGATTTTAAAGCAGACGGGACATTAGTGAACGGAATCCCCGACCATACATTCGAACCGGTAAAACCCGGTGATATTCGTTATGAAGATACCAATCATGATGGTAAAGTGGATGCCTATGATTATCAACCTATCGGTCGTCCTTCTGTTCCGGAGATTGTATATGGATTCGGATTCAGTGCACGTTGGAAGAGTTTTGATCTCAGCGCATTCTTCCAAGGTTCTACAAATGTATCCAATATGATTCAAGGAGATTTACTGATTCCCGGCAGTGGCGGTGGTGGATTGGGCAATATTTATGCCAACTGCGATGACCGTTGGGATCCGAGTGATCCGTATAGACAGGTATTCTGGCCTCGTTTGTCCACCAATAAAAGTTCTAACAACATGCAATATTCTACATGGTGGTTAAAAGATGTTTCTTATTTGCGTTTGAAAAATCTTGAAGTAGGCTATACTTTCCCAAAAAAATGGCAGAAAGCGGCGATGATGCGTGACGCACGTATTTTCTTCAGAGGAAGCAATCTGTTAACATGGGCTGCATTTGATATGTGGGACCCGGAAATCAATTCCAGTGACGGAATGAAATATCCTTTAATGAAGGTATATTCATTTGGTTTTCAAGTAACATTTTAATCTTACGTACAATGAAAAAATATACATATAAAAAATATATCCAAACAATGATGCTGGCTGTTGCCGTCATCCCGTTTTTCTCTTCTTGCGATTACTTGGATAAAGAACCGGATGATATGCTGACTATAGATGCTGTATTTGACAATGCAGATTATACAAAGCAATGGTTGGCAGGTGTTTATAATCTTGTACCCGATCCCTTGTGGGAATACATGAATTTTGCCGGATATGGCTATTACATGATGAGTGATGAGACACAAATGGCTTCGTCACTGGGACAGTTTGGTTGGGGAAATCTGATGAATGTACAACAAGGAAGTTGGACACCTACACAAATTATTCCAGGAAAAAATCTGTGGAAAGAGACCTATCAAAAAGTGCGTTCAGGACTTATTTTCCTGGAAAGAGTAAAAGAGATTCCAGACCAGAGACAAACAGTCGAACTAGTAGAACGATATAAGAATGAAGTTCGGTTCCTAATTGCTTACTATTACTCAAGAATGCTGGAGGTGTACGGACCGTTCCCATTGATTACTTCATTAATGGACGTAAATGATTCGGGTGAGGTACTGAAAAAAGAGCGCACTCCCTATGATGAAATCGTAAACTACTTGGACAATGAATTTATGGAACTTTCCAAGATACTACCTTCTTCCTATGATAATGTAAACATCGGACGTCCCACTTCCGGTGCATGTCTGGCATTGCGCGCCCGTATGCTAATGTTTGCAGCCAGCCCATTATTTAACGGGAATGAAGATTTCAAGGATGTCGTCAATAAAGACGGAACTCCACTTTTTAGTCAAAGCAAAGATAACAAAAAGTGGGAGAAAGCAGCAGTAGCAGCCAAGTTGGTTATTGATCTTCCTGAATATGATTTGTACAAAGAGTACCTGGAAGACGGTTCCATTGATGCATTAATGTCCTGTACCAATTTATATCTGACTACTACTGAACAGAACCCGGAAATTATAATGGCCTTCCCAGGAAAAACAAGTTCATTATATGAATACCATTTAATGCCTCGCAAATCCGGTTTTGCAGGTTGTATCAGTGCCACACAGAACATCGTGGATGCTTTCTTTATGAAAAATGGCTTAAGCATCGATGAATTAGGTTCAGGATATGTAGAAGAAGGATTCTCTACTGAAGATACATATTATCCTACGAAATATACCTATGGTAGTGCGGATAAGAAAGAAGGATTGGTGACACCGAAAGGTACATATAATATGTACGTTAATCGAGAACCCCGTTTTTATGCCAACATTCGTTTTCATGGCAAATATTGTTCGTTCGATGATGACAAGAGGCAACACAACTTTTTGAACGGAGGGCAAGATGGTAAACCTTCGCATGATAGTCCAATAGCTGGTTATCAAATTAATAAGGCCATTCATCCTGCCACCCGTTCAGGGTCTTATCCTTATAAACCGGGGATCATTGTTCGTTTAGGAGAGATGTATCTGAATTATGCAGAAGCACTAAATGAATATAATCCAGGACATACAGATATTACAAAGTATGTAAATCTAATTCGTGAACGTGCCGGACTGCCTGCTTTAAAATCCGGTTTGTCACAATCGGAAATGCGTGAAGCGATTCACCATGAACGCAGAGTAGAATTTGCATTTGAAGGAGGAATGCGTTATATGGATATCCGTCGTTGGAAAGAAGCGGAAAAAGTTTTTGAAACCCCGATTTCTGGTATGAATACGGATGCTAAAACCAATAATGATTTCTTCAAACGAACAGAAATACAGAAACGAATATTCTTGAAGAAAATGTATTTATGGCCTATTTACCAGACTTACTTGGATAACAATGAAAAAATGGTTCAAAACAAATATTGGTAATAAGAAAATGATTATGAAAATGAACCTCTATTGTATTTTATGTCTATTTCTAACAGTTTTTTCATCAGCTTGTGGTAATGAAAAAATTGATGGAAATAAAACTAAACAGGTGACATTGACTATTACTCCTTCCGACGAGATAATTGTAGAAGGTAAAGGGGGCAGTGTCTCGTTTACTGTCACACCAAGTGACCCTACAGTAGCACTAAAATATGTACCTAGTGTAGAGTGGGTGAAAGCAACTAGCGGCACCAAAGAGACTCTTTGGAACATAGCGACAAATACTTCCAAACTAAGCAGAGAAGGATATATTTATATTCTGGATAACGCTTCATTGGTTCAGTTAGGTAAAATCACTATCATTCAAAAATCGACAGACGGTGAAATTCAGGAGAATCCGACAGTATCGTTTAACGAAGCGGATGTACCGATTTTTATTCCTTTTGCCGGAAACTCGTATATGACTACTCCTCCAGCTTCTTCCGAAATAGACCTCTATACCGGTAAATTCAAGGATACATGGATGGACAAAACAATTGTTAGCAGCACCTACTTCCATGTGGGCGAAACTGGTAATATGAATTTGGCAGTCGTTGGAAGCAATGAAACCGGAAATAGTGTCGTACGCTTCAAGATACGGGACAAAACGTATGATGTTACTATCAGTGGTCCTACTTCTAAAATATACGGTATTGCTACAATTCCGATAAAAAAATCGGGATATATCCGGGTGGATATGCAGGGAGTATCAAGAAGCGGTAAATCTTTCGGTGATGTCACTGGTTTCCGGATAGGTGGACAGGCGACAATGGGCGACAATCATTTTGTAACAGAAGAAAAAATGGCTGAAGATAAGTTGAATTGTTACTTCTTTCGTAGAGGAGCTTCCGTGCATTGGGGGTATACAATGCCCGAAGCTAATGTTGAGTATTTCTATAATGAAGTTTTGGTCACAGAAGAAAATGTCCGAAATAGTTCATACTATATGATGAACGGGTTCTCCGAAGGCTATATGGGTATTCAACAAACGAGTTCCGGTGAGCACACTATTTTGTTCTCTGTCTGGAGCCCTTATTCTACTGACAATCCTAGTGACATACCAGAGGACAAAAGAGTGAAGCTATTACGCAAAGGTAAGAATGTCACTGTCGGAGAGTTTGGAAATGAAGGAAGCGGTGGACAAAGTTGGTTACATTGCGGTTGGAAAGCTGGCACGGTGTACAAAGCGCTTGTTCAGGTGAAACCGGACGGAAACGGAAACACCATTTATACAGCCTATTTTTATGCAGACAATGAATGGAAGCTAATCGCATCTTTCTTACGTCCGGACACAAATACATGGTATAAGGGAGCTCATTCATTCCTAGAGAACTTCGATCCGGTAAACTCAATCTATACCCGTTCCGTACTCTACAAAAACCAGTGGGTACGGCTTGCGTCAGGCGACTGGAAAGAGATTACGACAGCTAAATTCACCTGTGACAATACGGGAATACAGGGTTTGAGATACGACTATTCCGGCTCGGTCGATGAGAAGAATTGTGGTTTCGTTCTAAAGAGTTTCGGCTTCTCGGATGATCATACGGAATATGGAAAGATTTTTACCCGTCCTTCCAGTGGAACAGCTCCAGACATTGACTTTAAGAGATTAGAGAATATTCCATCTGTTGAATAAATAATTCAAAATAATGAAAAAGATAAAATTTATATATGCCACGATGTTGCTTGTCCTCGCATTAGCAACGAATGCATGCGACGATTATTATTCGGTAACTGTCAACGGTGATCCAGGCATTACACCAACAGTATTGATAACACCGGAAGAGAGCATTACTTTGCCGGCCAAAGAAGCAGCAGGAGAAATAGAGATTATATCCAACATGGATAACTCGACAATTTCTTTCCACGTTCCTTCCGATGCAGAAAGATGGTGCAGCGTAACACTCGAAGGAAATAGGATATCGCTTGCATTGGAAGATAATCCACGAATGATTGCACGTTCTACGATTCTAACTATAAAGGTTTTTTCAGTTACTCGAAAGATTGAAGTAGTGCAGGAAGCAAAAGCAGCAGAACCTATTTATCCGATAGAGAAAGTCTATAAATTCAAAATTCCTTCTGTCGAGAATTTTGATATAAGCAAGATTTATAAGGTGATGGATGATAAATTAAAAGTTGCGGAAATCTGTCTGGAGTATCTAAAAAATGATCATATTGCTTCAAAGGCTGTCGTTGTTTATACCGGTCAAGGTGGAGCGGCTGATTATACCAGAGGGTTGGTCGCATATTTGGTAGACGATGACGGCAATGTGTCCGACATCGACAAAAACGGAGGAACAGTAGCATTCAACTATAACGAAAATACACTTGATTATGTAGCCGGCAATTCTAATGCTGTTCAAACAGTTTATCTTTCTGCTTTCGGTATTACAACAGAGGAACAAGAAAATGCTGTTGAAGTTGTGGCTGAGCCGTATTTAGTAGCGGATATATCAGGCAATTCATATCCAACTGTCAAAATAGGTAGTGAAGTATGGTTGGGGACTAACCTCCGTACAACAAAATTTGGTGATGGTTCGGAGATACCATTTAGTGCTATGAATTCTTTGAATCAACAAGTTGCATCTTATACATACCCAGGTGGTGACTCTGATGTTGATGCTTCCTTATATGGTTATTTATACACAAGTAAAGTAGTGGCAGATGAAGACTTATTAGCCGGCAGCATTGTGGATGGTCTGTGGCGTATCTCTACCGGAGGAGGAAATAATAGTAACGGATTAATGGGTAATGTAACTGACTGGCAACGCTTGTTTAAGTATATCGGACAGGACCAACTGGGAACATTATTGGCACCGGGATACAATTGGAACAACGGCGGCAATGGTGCGTTTGATATTAATACAGTATCCGATTTAACAGGTTTAAGTATAGTGCCTGCCGGACAAATATATAGCAACGGAGCTTTTGCCTTAGGTTATTTAGGGCAAGCGTTTTTCTTCTATGGAAATGCAGGTCAAGGATATAACTTAGCAGAGAGAGACGGCAAAGCGGCCGATCAAGCCGGAGTACGCCAATGGAATCATGTCACGGATGCTTGTTCCATTCGTCTTGTCCGAATCGACAATCATCAATAACAATCCATTTTACAGAGTTTTCTATATCAACAATCATACTATTGGCAGAAAAATCCGTCGATAGTATGATTGGAAAAAGAACAAATATGTCACATTGTTAATATAATTAATAATTTTAAATTTTGAAACGAATGAGAAATAGGACTTTGTTTGGAACCGTTGTAAGTGCTATGCTTACCACCATGGCATCCTGTGTGTCAGCTCCTCAACACAACACTTTGACCAAAGCGGAAATAGCTGACGGTTGGCAACTATTATTTGATGGAAACACACTCAATGGCTGGCGTGACTATAATGGAGATTCACTCACACAACCTTGGCATGTAGTAGATGGATGTATTCAAGCAAATGGTGACGGAAGTGACCTTTCAGGTTATATCGTAACCGATCGGGAATTTGACAATTTTATTCTTGACTGGGATTGGAAACTTTCGTACGGTGGCAATAGCGGCATGCTTTATCACGTAGTAGAAGATCCTTATTTTAAAGTTCCGTATGTAACCGGCCCTGAATATCAGTTGATTGATGTAGAAGGTTGGGAAAAGACAAACGCTCCCACCAAATTGGAAGAATGGCAGAAACTGGGAGTAGACTATGCAATGCATCTTCCAGACCCAGACTCCATGTTCGTAAATCCACAAGGCAAATGGAATAACTCACGCATCGTGTTCGATAATGGGCATGTAGAACATTACTTAAACGGACATAAAATTTTGGAATTCGAGGCATGGACCGACGATTGGTTTCAACGCAAAGAAAGCGGTAAATGGGAAATGTCTCCTGAATATGGTTTGGGGCGCAAGGGAGTTCTCTGTTTACAGGATCATGGCTATCCTGCTTCCTTCCGCAACATCAAAATAAAGGAATTATCCAAGAAGATACCTGCTAAAACGGAGTTCCTGTTTAACGGAAAGGACTTGAACGGCTGGAAAGTGTACGGAACCGAATTGTGGTATGTGGATAAAGAAGGCTGTTTGGTATGTGAAAGTGGAAAAGACAAACAATACGGTTATTTGACTACCCGCGATTATTACAACGATTTTGACTTGAATCTGGAATTTAAGCAATTAGCTAATGGCAATTCCGGTGTCTTCTTCCGTTCATTCATCGAGCCACCGGTCAAGATTCACGGCTGGCAATGCGAAGTGGCTCCGACGGGCAACGATACCGGTGGCATTTATGAATCTTACGGGCGCGGTTGGCTGGTACAAATTCCAGATGAAAAAGAAAATATCCTGAAACAGGGAGACTGGAATACTTTACGCATCCGCGTGGAAGGTGCGCATGTACAAACATGGCTGAACGGTGAACTGATGGCAGATTTGACAGACAAAAAGATTGGTGCCACACAAGGACGTATCGCATTACAGATTCACGACGGGGGCGGTATCAAGGTGCAGTGGCGCAATATCCGTTTGACAAGACTGTAAGACAGTATTAAAACATATACAACAATAACTTATGTACAAAATATGGGAATTGACAGAAGAAAATTTTTAAAAGGCATGGGCAGCCTCGCTTTGTTCTCTATCGTGCCAAGCAAAGTATTGGGTGGGCCCAACCATATTGCTCCAAGCGATCAATTGACAAAAGGTATCATTGGAGTAGGCGGAATTGGCAGAAGTAGCTACCATTTCACAAGTAATGAACAGTGTCGCCTTGTTTCTGTGTGTGATGTTGACAAGAACCACCTACAAAAAGCAGTAGACCTGGGCAAGAAGAAATTCAATGAAACATTGCAGACATATCACGACTTTCGCGACCTAATTAAAGATTCGAATGTAGACATCGTACATATCGCTACTCCACCTCACTGGCACGGTCTGATGGCCATCGAGGCAGCCAAAGCAGGAAAGGACATCTGGTGTGAAAAACCGATGACACGTACTATCGGTGAAGGTAAACGTTTGATGGAAGCCGTGAAACAGAATAATCGTATATTTCGACTGAACACATGGTTTCGCTTTAAAGATAATTTCTACGGACTGGGTACTACTGTTGAACCATTAAAAAAACTGGTAGACAGCGGATTGCTTGGCTGGCCATTAAAAGTAATCATCTCGGGTGCTACCGGTTTCACATGGAAATTCTTTTGGGTAGGAAAGGAAAATCTTGCTCCGGAACCAGTCCCGGCAGAATTGGACTATGACATGTGGCTAGGACCGGCTCAATACAAGCCTTACAATTCTCATCGCGTTCATTCCACATTCCGGGGATATTGGGATTACGACGGAGGTGGCCTGGGGGATATGGGACAGCATTATATTGACCCGGTACAATACATATTGGGAAAAGATAATACCAATCCTATCAAAGTCGAAGTAGATGCTCCCCAGCAACATCCTGATGCTATCGGTATTTGGCGTAAGATTACCTATACTTACCTAGACGGATGCCAGATAGTATTGGAAGGTGAAGGGTTTGAAAGTGGCAATAAGGTACCGTATATAGAAGGTCCAAAAGGTAAAGTCTATAAAGGTTTTGAATGTGAATTAAACGGTAAGCCTGCTCCGGACATAATGAACATCATTGCTGAACTGCCTGATCCGGAACCGCAGAACACGGATTTTATCAAATGTGTCAAAAATAGGGAACTGTTCGCCTTGAATGAAATGAACGGGCACCGCAGCTGCAACATCGTAAATATGGCCCTTTGCGCCCTTCGTCTGAACCGTACACTACATTTTGACCCAGTAGCGCAGCAGTTCATCAACGACGATGCCGCCAATCAATTGATTGACCAGCCGATGAGAAATCCCTGGAAACTTTAATCTACTAATACTGAAAAATGAAAGATATGAAAAAGATATTTTGGGCATTAACTTTTGCAGCTTTATTGCCGTGGAGTATTGCGGCACAGGATGCCCGCCAGCGTACTATTGCCACTATTATAGCTGATGCGTTAGACCAGCTTCCTGCTGCCAAACAACAAGACTACAACAACATAATGAATGAACTGATGTCCACCGGTACTGCCGGCATAGTTCTGTTGGGAGAAATGCTTGTTCCGGCAGACAAAGGTAAGAACGCTTCCATTGAGCATGCTTTGTATGGTGTAGTTTCTTATGTTACCGCTCCGGATAAAGCAGACAAAAGGGCTGAAGTGAGAAAAGGTTTAGCAAAAGCCATTGAAAAGTGTACTGACAATCCAAACCGAGCATTCCTAATGAGCCAGTTGCAACGTTGTGCAACAGTTGAGGACATCCCTGTTTTTGTAAAATACCTGCATGATGCTTATCTGGCAGAATGGGCTATCAACGGACTGGCACATACTGAAGGGGCAAACGAGGCACTTCTTGATCTCATTAAGAAAGAGGTTGCTCCTCGAGAGAAACTGGCCTATGCTGTCGGCGTAAAAAGACTGAAAACGGCCGAACCTATACTGTTGGAATGGTTGAAGAATGCAGACGCTCCAACTCAAAAAGCAATCTATCACGCATTGAGTATTTGCGGTTCATCCGCCTCCCTTTCTACATTGGAGAAAGCCGCCAAAGCAGCGAAGTATGAGTGGATACCGGAAACAGATGTTACTGCTTGCTATTTGCGACTACTCAAGACAATGGTTGTCAACGACGAGGGACATATCGCAGCTAATGCAGCAAAAAAACTGCTAAAAGATACTGACAAGGCTTATGTACGTGGTGCTGCTCTCGATGTAATTATTGAAGCAGAGGGCAAAAAAGCTGTCTCTTACATCCTTGCCGCTTTGAAGGACAGTAATCGTGAATATAGAGTGAACGCTTTACGCCTATCTGAAAACATTGCTGATGAAACCTTATATGCAAACCTGGCAAAGACATTAAAGGCAAAGAACAATAAGAAAGTAAAGGCTGACATATTAAATTGGTTCGGTACTAATCATGTAGTTTCACAGATTGATGCCGTAATAACCAATATGGACTCCGACGACGAGGAGATTGCCATTGCTGCCATTACTGCTGCCGGAAAGATTGGCGGCGATACAGCATTGGAAGCTCTAATTGCAAAACTGAATAGTAATCATGCCGATGCTGCAACCAAAGCATTGCTCTCATTTAACGGTAAAATCAACAACAATATCATGAAAGCGTTGGATGCGGACAAAGCCATTCGGATTGCCGCACTAAATCTTGCTTCTACACGCAGTATGGACGAAGCGACCGATAAAGTGTTTAATATGCTGACTTCACCAGAAAACGATGTACGCACTGCTGCCTATAAGGCTCTTGAGGGTGTAGTAGGTCCGTCAGATCTTGAACGTCTCAGCCGATTGATTGAAAAAGAGAGTGGCAAGAACATTCCTCAAATTCAGAAAGCGATGCGGAACGCAGTTCTGCCTTTGCCTAAAGATAAACAATATGCTACCGTAATTCCATATGTCAACAAATCCTGTAATCCTTCCTTGTACTATCCGGTTCTTGCGCAAGCGGGTAATCCTGAATCCATTGCTGAGATTCTAAAAGGATACAATGGCAATTACAAACAGGAAGCATTCGCGTCATTGGTGAATATTGACAATATAAAAATGATCGAGGTTCTCTATAACATTGCAGTTAATGACAAAACGAATGCTCAAGCTGCATTAAACCGCTACACAAGTTTGGTTGCCAAGTCTGCCCATACATCGATACGAAAATACCAATTGTATCGCAGGGCATTGGAAATTGCTTCCGATGTGAAAGTACAGAATCGCCTTATTAACCTGTTGGGTGAAACTCATACTTATCAGGCTTTGATGTTGGTTGAAAAATACATGGATAATAAGGCTACGGCTGAAGCTGCTGCCGAGGCAGTAAGAACTATCGCTTCAAAGAACTCTGAAAATTTCGGCGGTGAACCGGTACGCAAAGCTTTGGAAAAAGCAATTGCATGTTTTAAGGAAGCTGGTCATGCGGATGCCGGTTATGCCATCGATGACATTAATGCCATATTGCAAAGACTTCCGCAGGCAGCCTACATTCCGATATTCGGTAATGCCGAATGGACAGTAATTGCGTTGAATCCGGCTCAGAAGGCTTCAATGAATCCCAAGAAAATCAAAAAACACGAAGCATTGACTGCCACAACTAGCGATCTTTGGAAGATTACAGAAAATGGAATAGCTTATACCGGTGGTAAAAATGCCATTCTGGGTACTGGCAATTATGAGAACTTTGAACTATGGTTTGAATGGAAAGGCACAGGCAAGGCAGGTTTGGGCGTGCGTTCTATTCGGCAAATAGACTTAGGCGGTGATAAATCCGGGGCTTTGTCCGGCAACATAAAAACAAAAAATACACCGGAAAAAGTAGCCGATAATATAGCAGGTGAATGGAATACAGTTTATGTAAAGGTATTGAACGACCGGGTGACTGTCAGTGTGAACGGTGTGGTGACCGCCACCAATATTATCCTTGAAAACTCCTGCGATCGTAATATTCCGGCTTATGTGAAAGGTCAGTTGATGCTGATAGGAGAAGGCACACCTGTAGAATACCGAGAGATGTACATCCGCGAACTTCCTTCTACTCCGAAATTCAACCTTCCTGCAGAAGAAGCAAAGGAGGGATTTGAGATATTATTCGATGGTACTTCCATGCACAAGTGGACAGGAAATACAACCGACTATGTACCTGTAGACGGAACTATCTACGTGACTGCACAATACGGTGGTAGCGGAAACCTCTATACAGTAAAAGAATACAGCGATTTTGTATTTCGCTTTGAGTTTGCATTTATGCGTGAAGGTGTCAACAATGGCGTAGGCATTCGCACTCCGATGGGAGTGGACGCAGCATATGAAGGTATGGAAATTCAAATACTAGATCATGACGCTCCTATTTATAAAGGATTACGTGAATATCAACAACATGGGTCAGTATACGGTATCATTCCTGCCAAACGAGTGAAGTTCCCTGCATTAGGTGAATGGAATACCGAGGAAATCCGTGCAGTAGGAGATCGTATTACCGTAACTGTAAACGGTGAAATTATACTGGATGGAAACATTCGTGAAGCATGCCAGGGACACAACGTATCGGAAGACGGTTCTACAAAGAACCCACATACTGTAGACAGGAAGAATCATCCCGGACTCTTCAACAAGTCGGGACATATCGGATTTCTAGGACATGGTGCAGGAGTGAAATTCCGTAATATCCGTATCAAGGATTTGAGCAAATAAAAAACTAATAAGATAGCTTTCATACTTCTTTATGAATATCAAGGCAAATGATGCCCGCAGACCGGTCTCCATCGTAGTGATAGGAGCCGGTAACCGGGCTAACAAATATCTGGAATATGCAAAAATAAACCCTGACAAGGTACAGCTTGTCGGAGTTGTGGAGTTAAATGACATCCGGCGTAATAAAGTAGCGGAACGCTTTGGATTGGACGCTTCGCAGTGTTGCTCCGATTATAAGACTTTTTTTCACAATCCTGTCAAGTCGGATGCCATCCTGATATGTACACCCGAAAACATGCATTTTGAGCCAAGCATGATGGCCATCCGCAAAGGGTTTCATGTTTTGTTGGAAAAGCCTATAGCCCAGACACTGGAAGAATGCATTGCCATTGGCAAGGCTGCAAAAGAAAAAGGGGTTATCGTTGCAGTTTGCCATGTATTACGATATCATCCGTATTTCATGAAGATCAAAGAGCTGATTGACACTGAAGAATTAGGTAGAATTATTTCAATAAATCATCGTTCATCAGTAGGAATAGACCGTTCTACACATGGGTTTGTGAGAGGCATGTGGCGTAAAGAGGAAATAACCAATCCGATGCTTATCTCCAAATGTTGTCATGACATCGATTTTCTGTTATGGCTTACACGCACCCGTTGCCATAAGTTAACCTCGTTCGGTTCTCTGCGTTGGTTTCACAGTGCGAATGCCCCAAAAGGTTCAGCCGATCGGTGCATTGATTGCAGTGTTGAAAATGATTGTCCGTTTTCGGCTGTAAAGTTATATCGTGAGCGTCGTGAGTGGATCGCTAATTTTGATGTACCGGAGGGTAAAACGATTGATGATGTGATTGAATACCAATTACATGTAGGGATTTACGGGCGTTGTGTATATCATTGTGACAACGATGTGGTAGACCATCAGATTGTATCTATGGAAATGGAAAGTGAAGTAACGATTAATTTCTCAATGGATGTATTTACTTTGAAAGATAATCGGGAAACACACATTTGCCTGACGGAAGGAGAAATAGACGGAGATGAAACGACTTTACGCGTAAAACGGTTTTGCGGAAGGGAAGAAACGGTCTATGATTTTTCGGATATTGCCGGCACTCCGTTTCATGCAGGAGCAGACTTGGCTTTGATGGAGGATTTCATTGAAGCCGTCCGTTCCAGCAAAAAATCTCTCGCTACTGCCATCGATGTTTCTGTAGAAAGCCATCTCATCTGCTATGAGGCGGAGCGTAGCCGCAGAGAAGAACGCATTATTGTTTTTTAAGGCACTGTCCTATTTTTTGTGTAAATTGAAACAGGATTCAGTTGTAAGTTTCCTCTTATATCTGTATTCTGTTTTCAAAAATAAGCATAAATTGGTTCATAATCAATCCCCAGTTATGAATTGGCTATGTCCATTTCTTCTCAATCTCCATTAGTGACAGATATACTGTTTTCTTCACGGCATCATCAGAAGGGAATAAAAACTTTGATTTCGTGTACTTTCTGATTTTCCCGTTGAGATTTTCAATGAGATTTGTGGTATAGATTATTTTTCTGATTTCCAGTGAAAACTGGAAGAAAACAGTCAGGTCATCCCAGTTGTTTCTCCATGAAAGTATGGCATAAGGGTACTTTCTTCCCTATTTCTTTTCCAGATTATCAAGTTCTGTGGCAGCAACTTCCTTATTGGGTGCATTATAGATATTCTTCATATCTGCCGTAGACTCTTTCTTGTCCTTATAAACGACATATTTACAGGAGTTTCTGATCTGATGTACCACATAGATTTGAGTGGACGACTGAGGGAATACGGTACGAATGGTATCCGTAAATCCATTCAGGTTGTCGATACAGGTAATCAGTATATCCTGCACTCCACGTACCTTTAAATCAGTCAGTACACCCATCCAGAAAGAAGAACTGTCCGATTTGCCAACCCACATGCCAAGAACTTCTTTCAGGCCATTCTGCTTCAGGACGACACAAAGATAAACGGTCTTGTTTATGATCTTGCCGTTATCCCCGTACTTTGAAGACGATTCCGTCCATCCAGACTATCAGATAAACCGGATCCAAAGGGCGGTTCTGCCATTCCTGAACGGCCTGGTTTACTTTGTTTGTAATGATGGAAATGGCTGATGTAGAGAGTTCTATTTCATAAATCTCACACATCTCTTCCTCTATATCGAAAACACTCATTCCTTTGGCATATAAGGAAATAACAAGCTTTTCTATCGAAAGTCCACTGCTTTCGTGTTTGGGCATTGCAATCAGTTCGAACTGGCTGTTACGATCATGGGGAATGGAAATAACAGCCTCCCCATGTTCGGTTTGGATTTTCTTCGGATAGCTGCCATTACGTGAATTACTGGTATTATTCCCGGCTATAGAATTCTTTTCATAGCCTAAATATGCGTCCATTTCACCTTCAAGCATCTTCTCCAATACTTGGGCATGTAACTGTTTAAGAAACTTGCTCACATTGGATTCTGTTTTGAATTGGCTAAGGAACTCCTTACTTAATACTTCATCTGGCACTACATGATTCTTTTCTTTCATAATCTTCTTCATTTTACAAATGTATAAAATAAAAATACGAGACTCTAATATGAATCCCGTATTTCAATTTACACAAAATATTTTATAGTGCCCTCCCCTTCGGGAAGTTATGCTATCATCATTCGCTTCGCTCACTGAGTATTTGCCTCTAGCTTACCCCGCCATTTCATTTTTTATTTCATTAGTGGATTCCCGCTCAATGTCACATAATTCATTAAACCTTTTGATCAGCTTCTCAATATCTCTCTGCTTTTTTAGCTATGCTTTTCCTATGGAGAGATAAGATATTAGCACTTAAGTCAAAGAGTAACCTATATAGCTCAACATTATCAATTTGTCAAATTACTTTATTACACCTTTAATTCCTTCGTAAAATCCCGAATTGTTTTACTTATGCAATTATCGAATAATGAATGCTATAAGATCTTTCCCTTTAGAAGTCAATTTATCCTCTAAAGTACGAATGGGATGACCGTTGGTTTGCAATTTTGATAATGAAACATTATCAACAATAAGTCTATTACTTTCAAGATAGTATATACTTTCGGCAACATCTTCTTGGGCAGCATTTAATAATTCGCTCAACATCTCTATGAAAAAATAAGTTCTGGTATAGATTATCAGGTTTCTGTAGCCAGGTGTTGGAGCATTGGGATCTTTTATTTTCTCTCCATTTTGCCGATTAAATTCTGAAGGATTTTGAAGAATTCGCAAAATTAGTAACTCCAAACCATTCATTTGTTCTAATATTCTTAAATATTTTTCCGTTTTATCGTAGCTGCATTCTTTTGCAGTAATGCTACTAAGCAAAATATTTCTAAACAAAATTCTTTTCTCTTCTTTACGTTCATTTACAATATGCCTAGCAGTTTGTTCAAACACATCAAGAAAATCAGGTTGATTGATGTATGATTCATTAATTTGCTCTTTAATCTTTTGAACTTCCATTTCTAAGGAAAGATAAAATTCTTCAAGCCGTTCGTGCTTTCGCTTAGCTTGAATTGCATCTATATCTGACCAAACAGAAGTTAAAGTACCTCCTAGTACAGGTATCATTGCTGTGATGCCTTTAATCGCCACCATTCCTTTTTCAATAACATTTTCTTTCTTCATATCTATATCTATGCCCCGATTGAGGCCTTTATCTACTTTTTACAATGCTTTTATTCCGAGAGCAACTGAGTAAATTCATGAAGGCGAAAACGATAACTGTTGAAGTAAAACTTACGTAAAAGTCTAAATCTTCAGATTTCATATCAAACCTGTTGACTCCTCCTTTGTATCCTCCCAACGTTCTTTTTAAATATCAATTCCTGTCGGAACTTTAATTTCTCTATCCCTCACTCAGACCCTGAAATATATTGAATATTTATCATTTCGCTTCACCGGATCCCTCCTCTAATTCAAATTATAATAAAATATTCTACCATAATATACGATTTAATTTATATTTTCCATGTACTAAAATAGTTACTTTATCAATGCAAGCAAAATTTCGCCAGAGAAACTTTATTTTATGAGTTCATCAATCGGAAAATTTCACTATCTTTGATAAGTTATTTACTGTAAACCATAATTTTTAAACAAGGATATAAAAATGAATTCATCTTACTATCAAAATCAGATAAATCGGTTAGAAAAAGATATTGCAGATTTGCAGAAGAAAATTGCTGATGAAAACAAAAAAGAAATTGATAAGAATAAACAGATAGACTCGGTGCATAGAACTATCAATAAAAATACTTCTATTTCTACTCTTAACTCAAAGCAACGGCAAATAGATGGATATCAAAAGGATATTCTTAATTGCAGAACCAAAATTGCGAGCTATCAAAAAAGTATTGCAACAAAGTCAGCAGAACTGGGGAAAAAAAGGCAAGAGTTGCTAAAAGCACAACAAAGCGAACAAAAGAAACTACAAGATGACCAATTAAAGTTCCAAAAGAAGTTACAAAGTGAAATTGAAATTCAAAAAAGACATTTGGAGACTCTTATCGCCCAAAATTATTCAACACAAAATAATAAATTGGTTTCGACAGAGGATATTCCGGAGCCGACTAAACAATATGACTTTTTCATCTCACATGCTTCAGAAGATAAAGATGATATTGTTAGAGATTTAGCCGAAGCATTAAGGAATAATGGTTTTGAAGTTTGGTATGATGAGTTTGAACTAAAAATCGGAGATAGTCTCCGAAAGAAAATAGATTATGGTTTATCCAATGCTAATTATGGAATTGTCATAATCTCCCCTTCCTTTGTCAAGAAGAATTGGACGGAATATGAATTGAATGGCATGGTTGCCAGAGAAATGAATGGGCACAAGGTTATTTTACCAATTTGGCATAAAATAACGAAAGATGAAGTTTTAAGATTTAGTCCATCATTAGCTGATAAGCTTGCACTAAACACTTCAATTCACACAATTGATGACATCGTCGAAAACCTGAAGAATTTATAAATATCTGATTACAAGAGCGTATATAGAAGCGTAAAAGATGCAATAATATGATTTTCTTTAAACTTTGATTTGAAATCGAGATTTTGTATCTTAGCAATACTGAGATTTATATAATTACAAATAAAGTCATAAGAAATCAAAGTGAACTTCACCTAAGACCTTGAAAGGATTCTTTCCGAAATAGAAACCATTGCAAAAAAATGGAATAAAAAAAGGTGCTGTTCATATTGGACAGTATCACAGTGGCGGCAACAGGAAGTGTCACGGCCAGAGTTGCAAAGGAGCTGATGAAAAGGCTGAAATTAATCTGTGGACGCTATAACGTAACAGTGATAACGCTGATGCATACAAGAAAGCGGGACAAATCCAAACCTATTGAGATGCAGGACCTGGCCGGTTCCGCCAAACTGACTGACTTGGCGGATAATGTGCTTGCAATAGCCAAATGTAATGCTACTGAGGTGTATGTCAAGGTTCTCAAGTCACGCAGCAATGCCATTCCTGACAAAGTACGGCATTTTGAGATTCGCAGTGACGGCTATCTCCATTTGGAATTCATTCGGGAATGTGAGGAAGAGGATCTGCTGGCACAGGGTAAAAGCAAGCTTACACCAGAGGTGGAACAGGAGATTCTCACCCTGCGTGGAAAAGGATACTCCGTCAGGAAAATAGCAGATCATATGAAACTGTCAAAATCTGCTGTTGACCGTGTGGTTCAAAAGCATAAGGACAGTGAAGAATCCAGCGCGGATGCTATTAAGGATGCACAATTCCCCGACAACGCAGCCTGATAAAAAGACCATATCCTGTAAGACTTTTACGTAATCATACAATGAAGACTGGAATTCAATAATGAGTTTCAGTCTTTTTGTTTATCTGAAGCTTCTTAAGCCCCCTTGAGTTATCCACTGTCCCTTTGTCCCGGAACTGACGATCCCACTGTCCCGGATATCACATTTTTCAGCATTTTAGGCATGAAATTTATATAAAATACCCTCCAAAATTATGTTTTTTATCATTCGTAAACAAGCATAATTACAGACATGATATAGTAAGTATTTGTATAGTTACAAACATTATCAATAGATTACACACAAACATCTATTTCGTATTATTTACATCACATGGGTAAAGTTCCAAAATGTACATATTTTCTGGGACACCTTCCCGGGACAGACGGATAAAAAGAGATTCAGGGTTAGCCCGACCATTTCTTTTCCTTCAAAAAAATATCTGTTTTGCCGTTCAAATCCCTCGAAAGCTTGATATATGTATGAAAACATATATAATATTGTCAAGTAAGAACGATAGCTCTATACTAGACCGTCAGGTAAGGGATTGTCCTGATGTCAGCGAAAAAACAGTTCCACAGAGAATACCCAGAAGATACAAAGAGGATATCAAGAGATTACAAGAAAAATACGATCTGCATGAAGGGCTGGTCATTAATGTGTCCCTCAAAGAATTCAGGGGCATATGTGAAAGGGATTATCCAAAGATCGAAGCCTACCTGGGATTAAAGAAATACCTGTTACGCACTTTCGGAGTAACCCTGAATATACATTCACAAAAGACTAAGGGGGATTTCGATAAAAATACAGATGAACCATAAATTTTGTATAACCGGGGTTGGCTGGAGGCAAAGAGTAAAGGAACGTAGTGAAGTGACATACATAACTCCCTGAAGGGAGATAAAGGTGGAATAAAAAAGTTTGCAAAAAGAGGTAAAATGTATAAAGAAGAGTGTGTTTTGAAGAATAAAATATTCCACCCTTCGGTTATGTATTACATACTCTCTACTATCGTATACCCTCTGTCTCCGACTTACCCCATTAATCTTAAAAGTGAAACAATGCATAAAATTACATTAAATGTCCCTGAGGGGATCAGATACCTTTCAGACTGGCATGACTTATGGAATACCCTGCTGCCGGAAGGACAACATTACATTCTAAACAAACGTATATGCGGATGCGGAGCTACTGAAGCCTATCTAAGATCAGGCAGGAAAGTCATATTAGCCAGTCCCAGAAAGCATCTGCTCTATAACAAGTATTCCCAGCATCTCTCCGACAACCTGCACCTGTACCGTTACCAGGGGGATAAGAAGAGGTATTTTGAAAGCAGACTTATTTCCCCGACCGACACGCTTGCTTTCAATGAAAACCTAACCGGATATATCAGATCCGGAGGGAACAAGATACTGACAACGTATGATTCACTCAGGAAAATCATGGAAGTCCTGATTAGTTCGGGGGAGGATATATCCGAATGGGTGGTAGTGATAGACGAGTTCCAGGCTATATTTTACGATTGCCAGTACAAGGCCACTACGGAATATGAGCTATGCCAGGTACTCCGGAAATTCTCCACTGTCATCTATTTGTCGGCTACGCCCTATCTGGACTCCTATCTGGACATGACGGAACAGTTCAGGAATATGACCATTTATGAGCTTCTCTGGCCGGAGGATATGACACAGACTCCCAATGTCGAAGTTGTGAAATCTAAGAAACCCGTCCTGGAACTGTGTTCTGACCTGATCGGGAAATACCGGGAAGGCAACGGCAAGTCAACCGTTGTGAATGGAGAAGGTTTTACCGCCAGGGAGGCCGTGTTTTATATCAACAGCGTTTCTGAAATCAAGAAGATTATCAAAAAGAACGGGCTCACACCGGAAGAAACGGCCATTATCTGTTCAGCCAAGACTGATAATCTTCGGAAACTGGATAATCTTTCCAGAGAAACGGGCATGAAATTCAGGATCGGAGATATCCCACAAAGAGGAGAGCCACATAAAATGTTCACTTTCTGTACCTCAACTGTATATATAGGTGCCGATTTCTATTCGACCAACGCCTATTCATACATTTTTGCCAATCCGCAAGTCAGTTGCATGGCAGTGGATGTTTCGGTGGACCTCCAGCAAATAGTAGGCCGCCAGAGACTTGAGGAAAACCCTTTCCGGAATTCAGCCACTCTTTATTTCAATACCAAAGAAGCCAAAGCGACAAGGGATGAACTGGAGAATTCCATCAGGGAGAAGAATGAGGGAACTCTGCGTCAGATAGAGAACTACAATGCCGTACCCAACAAAGACGAACAATTGCGGCTGATGGAGGATAACATAAGAACGGAAGGTCACAAGAAGCATTATTGCTGTATAGTCAGAGATGCGGATAATCATGTGCATGTCGTTAAGAATGAAATTCTGGAGATAGCAGACAGGAGGGCCTGGGAAGTATCCGACCGAATCTATAACAACGACTTCTCCATGTACCGTGCATTGAAAGCCGGGGTGAATGTGACAAAGGCTACCGACAGCAATAATCCGGAGATACAAAGAATCTTCACCAAATGGAACATGGACAACCGGTTCGACAGAAAGGCCAGGATGTATTGTGACCTGCATGAAAATGCCCCACTGCTCCTGGAGGAATGCAACTTTATCGAAAGGAAATACAAAGATTACTACGATGCCCTGGGAAGGGAGGGCTTTGAGAGCTCATACTGGCGGGAGGACTATATAAAACAAGCCCTTGCCCCGGTTCCCATGAAGTTATTACCCAGGAATGAAATCGCCGGTCGACTGATGAATGTACTGAAAGTAGGCGGTGAATCTACAAGACCGGAAGTAAAGGAAATCCTTCGGGGAATCTATCATGACCTGGGAATACAGGGTAAACCGAGCGCATCCGATATTACTGGTTACCTGACTTGTGAAGAGAAGACTATTAGGATAAACGGTAAAAAAACAGCAATATTCAGAATTATCTCACATGCACGGGAAAAAGTCTCCCTGTTTCCTAGAATCACCGATGTAACCCAAGCACAGGAATATGACGTGGACAAGCTGCTAGAAATTATCCGGGATGACACCTACTATCATCTGAAACCTAAAGTAGAAGCCGTCAGGAGTGCTGGAACCCAAGATGAGAAAAACAGGAAGAAAGCCCTTCTCCCCGTAGCCACCTGGAACGGAACCTTCAGGTCCAGACATAAGAATGAATGCACAGTCTACTCCTCCTATACGGCTCTCGATTTTGACCATATCGGGGTGGATGATATGCCGGATTTTGTCAGGTGGCTGCAGGGATTTCCATGTGTCTATGCCTGTTTTGTCACTCCAGGCGGAACGGGGTATAAAGCGATCATCCTGCATGATAACTGTGAACCGCTTTATCACTATGACCTGTACGGACAATTAGTAAAGCTGTTTGATTGTCCCTGGATAGACAAGAGCACCACCGACCTGGCCAGAGGGAATTATCTCTCCTATGATCCGGACTTATGGAAAAATCCATCTCCTGTTCCCTTTCACTTTGTACCGGGAACACCGGAACCTGTCATACCCAATACGATGACAGAAACAGTTATCAGGGATGTGCAAGGAGAACCTGTTCTGGTACAGGACGAATCCTGGGTCGAAGGTTTTCTGAACCAGTTGAACAAACAAGTCATTTCTGATGACAGCATTATCCGGATACTGAGAAAAGCATGGAACGGGAAATCTTTGAGCAATGGCAGGAATAATACGGCGATGTCCTATGCGGGTATCTTATGTAAGGCTGGCGTTGAGCCGGGTAAGGCAAAGGCATTCATAGAGGAACTTATTCCCGGTTTTGATATAACGGAAATAATCGAATACGCTTACGCCAATAATATATTCGGGTGTGAACGTATGCGGTACAGAAATAGAAAATGAAAAAAAAATAACTAACTTAAAAAAAAGAATTATGGCACTGAATAAAAGTATCGGGAACATGTATGCTTTCGTTTCACATACATATAACCCGATGAAAGGCGAATGTGAACACTCCTGTGCGTATTGTTTTATGAGATGTAAACTTCTCCTGCCTCCCTTGCGTCTGGAGCTGAAGGAACTGAAAGTGAACCTGGGGGAAGGCAACTTTATCTTTGTAGGCAGCAGTACGGATGAATGGGCGGCTAATGTCCCGGCAGAGTGGATTGAGCAGGTACTGGACTATTGTGACGGTTTTGATAACAGGTATCTCTTCCAATCCAAGAATCCCGCTCGTTTTTTGGAATATCTGGATCATCCGGTCATGAGAAAGTCCGTCCTTTGCACCACCATTGAGACGAACCGTTTTTATCCGGATATAATGAGGAATGCTCCCCTGCCCCGGGAACGTGCAATTGCTATGCGAGAGATTGCTAGTCATGGAATCCCCACCTATGTAACCTGTGAGCCCCTGATGCAATTTGACCTGGCAGAACTGGTGGAACTGGTCGGTATATGTTCGCCACAGCAGGTGAATATCGGTCGTAACTCACGATATGATATTATCCTTCCCGAACCGACTGCGAATGAAGTGAAGATGTTGAAAGCGGAACTGGAACAGCTGAAGAACAACGGCTACGTTCCCTCCGGAGATAAGAAGGCCGATACGGGCTGGCTTGCATTCTATATCCATCCGAGCACGCTCTCTGACAACGGGGACGAGACGATGAAGTATTATTCCGATACGGGGGCGTACCTGCTCTCACTGGAGGAGTTCCTTTACAGGTTGATGACCGAACCCGACTATGTGTTCAACGCCACTACGGGACTTTGCAAGGTGACGGTTTACGCCAACGAGTATTTCTATGAGCGAGATCCCATGCAGGAGAACGCCCCCCAGGACAAGGATCTGTGGAAGACCTTTGCCAATGTCGAAGACCGGACCTTCGACCTGCTGGTGAACACCTCACATGAAATCTCCCCCGACGGACAGTCACGGTATCACCAGGCCATTGTCTCGATTCGCCAGATGTCCATAAAGACGGTGTTTGTCAGCTGTCCCGACGGCATGCGCGTGTGGGGGGGGGGTGGAGAACGTGAACGAGACCGAAGACCTGGACTGGTCAGTAAAAGCCCCCAGTGAGGCGGACGCCTTCTATAACAAGTACTATGCGAATGGCTGGACGAATACCTGGAAAGCGATGGCACGTTCGGGACTTGCGGGAGGGTTCAGCGGGGAAATCATGCGCGATCCGATGAATCGGGGGAAAGAGGACCAGATCTGGAAGGTCATGACAAAAGTGGACAATGCGAAACTGACGCTCAGCAAGGATCATTATAATCCTGCTCTTAGTAACTATCATGCGACATATGCCTGCTTTACCCCGTTCCTGAGAAATCGGGACAATAACCGTGACGGCCAGATGCAGGCCGGTGAGATGCAGTGGTATATCCCCTCCGTCAGCGAGATCAACATGCTGTATGTGGCGGAACGTTCATTGCCTTTGAAGAGCAGGCTTGTCGGGCATGCTCCGTCGGATAATGCTACAGCGTTATTCACCTCAAGGGCTTTCATGGGAAGTACCAACCTGACACTGAACAGCTGTAATCCTATTATACTTATTGAGGAGTCCCATAGTATGACCCCCATATATGAATTCGATTACCAAAGAACTGCGAGTCCGGGAGAAAGACCCCCCTATTCGGACGTGAGACTGGTCAGGGATCTTGGGATCCTGGAGACTTCTGAGGACCACAGTTACCATATTGATGAGATGGAAGATGAACTTGCCAAGACGCTGATCAACAACCGGACGGAGGATGAGTACCTGATTTTCAAGGCTGACAACCTGCCTGCCAGTACTACCAGAGCTTCAAGGGCCATTTATGAACTTCCGGCGCATGACGAGACCTCCCAGAATAATACGATCTATCAGAAAGGATTTGAGGTTGCAAAATATATTGCAAATAGAATAGACAAGCCGAAGGATTTGAACAATCCAAACAGGGAAAGTGAGTATTATTTCGAAACGTGGAGTACGCTGATGGACGATGTGGAAAAAGGCAACTCTCCCTGTGCCTATTATTACCAGAATCCGGATAAAAGTGACCTGGGTACATGGCGTCTGCCCAATGAGGCTGAACTGATGATAATGAGCGGAAGCCTGTTCGACTGGGATGACAGGGAGAAGAAAGATGTCTATGATTTCTTTCAGGGGGATAAGTTCTATTCCTTGAATATGACAGACGGCCAGGTCATCCATTCCCGGACTGGATTTTCCAAACGGGACATGAATGGTGCCAAGTCATTCAGTGCCGGATATCAGATGTTTTTCAACGGTTATCTGCGGTTTGTCACCACTGTCGATACCAGTTGGGGAGGCGACAGGGGCAGGCTTGTCAATGACAAAAAGGGATACGTGCGTTGCGTAAGGGACCTTGAATAAAGAAAAGCTCCTCTTACCCTTTGAACTTATGCCGAAGAAAAAGATGGATACCTCTTTTCTTCGGCATTCTTTTTTAGAAGAGTGTTCCCTGAATATATAAAATAGAAATGACTTTAAATGTCCAGCCTATTGATGATATCACTTTACGAGGCATACAATCTTTTATAAGTTTTATAGTTTGCATTATATTTATTAATAACTTCTAATCAGTAGTTCATTTACCGTCTCCCTCTTTTCGGCTATGGAACATACCGAGCGGAAGATGCTCAGTCGTTGGATATGGAAGCCGGCGTACAGGTTGTCGAAGAAGGTTTCCCAGGATTCTTCTGACGGGGGTCGGAGTTGGAGAGCATTCATTTGCTTCCCTTCTCTCCCAAGTCCTTGCAGAATCCGGCCAGCTCTATCTGGCAGTCGTCATCGAAGTCGTCCGGCATGTAGGAGGTACAGGCACCGGCCTCGTTGACGGGTTTGTAGGGCGGGTCGAAGTAGAAGAACGATTTCTCTCCCGCGTATTTTTCCGTCTGGCGGTAGTCCCCGTCCAGGATGATGACGCCCTGCAGCAGCTTGTGGTTGAAGCGGATCAGTTCCTCCTCCAGTATCCTGGCGCGGCTGCCCGTACCGAAGGTTACCGAGAGCCTGCCCTTGCGGTTGACCGAATAGATGCCGTTATAGCAGGTGCGCATGAAGAAAATGAAAAGGGCGGCACGGGTGATGTCATCCGGGTGCTCCTCGTTGAATACCCTTCGCTTTTTCATGAAATAGTCCCTTCTTTCCGTACGTTCCTCCAGGGCGTGGTATTCGCCCTGGATGCCGGCAAGCAGTCCGACCAGTTCTTCCGGCGTGTCGCGTATGATGCGGTAGACATTCACCAGGCTCTCGTTCGAGTCATTGATCACGCAACGGATATGCGGATAGGTCTGTCTCAGTCAGAAGAACGGGGCGCCGCCCCCGAAAAAGGGTTTCACATAGGTTTCCATTTCCCTGATATTCTCCGGCAGTGACTGGATCAGTACCGGAAGCAGTCTTCTCTTGCCTCCCACCCAGGGAGCTGGGTTTTGCCCTAGGCAGAAGACAAAGCTCGGACGCATACTCAATGGAACGGCAAGCAAGGTATGGTTCATTCCTATCTATCTAGGACTAGTCTGTTGGTTCTAACGACACCATGGCATGGAGTCCCGCTGGATCGACATTAGGACAACGTGACAAACACCTTGGCAGTCAAACTTGTCCTGCTGGGCTTCGCCCTCCATTCTGGTTTTGGCTGTCACAGTCGGCAGTGCCGACTTACCAATTACTACCGGCAAATTCACCTCTTTTTCCTGAAGGGTGAAGCAGGAAGCGAACTGACAATTTCACACAGCAACAGAAACAGCATGACGTGACACGATAGAAAGAAAATTTCCTTTGGAAACTATTCCTGAAATCATACGTCAGCTATACCCGAACACAGGAGCCCCCAAAATTCCAACTGCTAATGACGAGGCTGCTTGAAAAATACGGGGCTACGGAAAACATCTCCCGGTCGTTTCGCAACCAGTTCCGTGCCCCGCCGCTGCCATTAATAAAATAGACCAACTTTGACCATATATTTTTCCTGTTGCAATATAAATCCTTATAGAAATCATTCGCCATACAATAAGTCTCTGTAATTTTAACCTCTGAGAACATAGTGGTAATCATTTTAATCTTATAATTGGACACTATGAATTTAATACTTTTATCAGAATTTCCCTCCTAACAGTCAAAAGAATAATTGGGATTTTAAACGAAAAATAACTTATATAAATATATCATTTTTTATGATAAATTCATCCAGCATTTTTCCGTTTCGATCTATTACCTCTATCTTCATCTGTGTGGTCGTGGCATAAATACGTAGCAAAGATGTGTTAGCATTAACTACTACGGGGAAAGACGTTTTGTCAGTGGCATCATGACGTACAAAACGATGTAAGTGTCCACAAAGCATTAAATCCGGATAAGCCTGGCGTAATAAAGGCATAAACTTCTGTTCTACTTCTATATTTCCATGCCAATCCTCATCGGGACCAGCTTCAGTAACTGCGGGAGGAATGTGAGCTACAATTATTTTAAAAGGCGCTTCTTTATATTCGGCACTTTCCAAAATACCGGCCAACCATTCGGACTGTTCGGTACGGTAGAAGTCATATTGGGTAATACCGGCATATTCAATATCAGAATCAGGCTTATCTTCTCCCGTGTCCAGAACAACACAATAGACAGGACCTTGTCGAAAGGCATAATAAAGATGCTCCTGACAGGGAGAAAAATAACGTTGGATTTCGGTTGCAAATACTCCCCGTGTTTCGTGGTTGCCACGGGCGTAGTACATCGGGATCTCAGAAGCGAAAAGTCGTACAGCCGTATCCATAAACCCCTTGAAAAGCTGCTCCTCACTATTCATGAAAGAGAGCATATCACCATTAAAAAGAACAAAGTCGGTTTGCGTAAGGTTACAACGGGACATTAAGTCCTCCAGCAGTTTATTGTCCCCATGTATATCGTTGACCATTACAAAAGAGGTGGCAGGCGCTTGCGGATTGCAGGTATGAAAAGTTAGCGGTTTACGATAATAGACATCAGTGGAAGCATAATCTCCATAAATGATTTTATACCCGGTATGTTTCAACACTTCCTGAGCAAAAACACGGTAACGATATTGTTTTCCCGGTGTAAGTCCCTTGATTTTAACGGCATGGATGGTTGATGTATTCTTTATGCCATTAGACGTGTCAAAATAACGCGGATGCTCTTTGGCGTAAAAACTGCCGTTGCCATCTGATGCCAGTTCCACCCATCCTATAGAGGGCTTATCCGTTATCCATACAATGGTAGCTTCGTTAGATCCCACGTTTTGCAAGTAAGGTCCATGCGTGATTGTTATTTTGGAGATTTCATCTTGCGAATACAGGAATGTAGCTATTCCCCATAATAACATTTCTAAGAATATGATTTTTCTTATCATAATGCCTAATCTAATAAATTGTTAAACTTTCGTATGTGGAAATCTGGCAGACAGAGAGGTATCCTTACTTTACCTTCGGTATCTGGTTCAGCCGTCCTCCCTCATTATATCGTTGATTATTCGGTAACCCCTTCTTATTCACTCCCTTTTGCATGAGTGATTTTAATTCTTCCAAATGATAACGGTATATGTCACGGGGAGTGGCTTGATATTTTTTGCATAGTGAGGCTGCCATGCCTACAACTTCCCCCATCATACCTGTAGTTCGCATGACTCGTACGGTTCCCAAGGCAACATGTGTGACACTGATATTGCGTCCTGCCATGAACAGATTGTCTATATTACGGGAATAAAGACATCGGTAGGGAACAGGATAGGGATAAATTACTACATGGTCTGTCGTCGCTTTGAATTCACGTCCCGGGAAGTGCCGGGTATTCTCGGGGTCGGGCCGGTGCAGATCAATACTCCAGGTAGTAGTGAAAGATGCGTCCTCGTGGGCCACATGCTTTGTTAAATCATCCTCTTTCAGGACATAGTCGCCCAATAGCCTCCGGGATTCCCGCTTTCCGGCAATGTAGGCTACCCATTCCAATGAACGTTTTTTATAATCTTTTCTTCGTTCCGATTGATTTTTCAGGTAGCTCCAATTAGAATATATAACTAACATTCCATAGTCACGTATTTGTTCAGAATCATTAATTTGATTTTTATTCATTCCGGTTTCCCAGGTCCATTCACCATAAGTGACAGGTTCACAGGTCTCCTCATTGAATTCGATGCCGTACCGGAATTCCGGAAAATAGGATGTTTTTGTGCCTTCCACAGAATACCATTGAACAGAAGTGCCCATTACTAAGCTATCAGCTATTTCGGGAGCTATAGTCTCACCGTATTCAGAACGGCTTTCACGGCCCATACGATAGTCCGCCCCGGCCAGATAACCGATAGTGCCATCACCAGTACAGTCAGCAAATAAACGACCATAAAATTCGATCTCTTCACCGGATTCAATATGACAAGCGGTTATCGAGATGATCCGGTCCTCTTCCTTCTTCACCGAAAACGCCCGATAATTAAGAAACAGGGAAACATTAGTTTCAGCTTGTAGCCATTCCATTTTTTTATGATCTTCATAATTGCCTGCCGGTTGTGCATTACCCTCCTTGACGGGACCGAACTCTTTTTGCAGCCCCCCCAGTTCAGGATATTTTCCGATCTCAATAGCTCCTCCCAAATGAACACGAATCTCGGAACTATTGTTTCCACCGACTACGGGGCGATCATTGATAAGTGCGACTTTACAGCCCAGGCGGGCGGCAGATACTGCTGTACTCATACCTGCAATACCTGCACCTATAACTACTAAATCATATGATTCTGTTTTTTGGGGGGCTAATAATCCAAGTTTGGCACGACGAAAGTTATCTAAAGCCGCCATATCCGATGGCGGAATATCATCTTTCCGTGTCGTAAAATAAATAGCATCACACCGCCCGTCAAAACCTTTCAAGTCATGCAAAACAATGTGAATATTCTTTTCTGTTGCCTGATATTGCCCGGCATACTGCCATATCCACTGATTGCCTATAATACCCAACCGGTAAGAGATTTTCTTTCCGTTTACTGACAAACCGAACAATCCGGGCCCTTCGCCCTCCTGCCATGGAGACGTCCAGTTGTAGGTGCGTACAAAAATATAATATGTGCCATTTTCTGGAAGTTGTACATTGGTACTCGCATTTTCAACAGGACTACCTAGACCGTGTGCCAGTAAATAAGGTGATCCCATCAAGTCCATAAATTGTTGGTCCACTACCCAGCCTCCTTTTTCCGTGAAACTTTCTGCCTCTACCAATAAAGTAGCAGCATGAAGACTCGCTCCGTGAAATACCATCCAGATGAGAGAAATATATATAAATTTTTTTATCATAACAATTTTCATTATTCTTATACTTGTTTATTCATAGTAGCGAAGGATAATCTCCTTGATAGTCAGCCGGGCCATCAGTGGAGTTGTCAATTCCATTTTGAGGGCTTTAATCATGGCTGGTGTACTGAAAGATGCTGACAATTCTCCATTTTTGTTATCTGCAGCTACTTTCTTAAATATTGTACCGTCCTCGCTGACAGATAATTGTACATGTTCCGGATGTTCCTTTGAAACATCAAACACAATTCTGATTTCCTGTACTGCTTGTCTTTTTTCCAAAGTAAGAGTAAAATAATCTCCTTTTTTTAAGGAATAGGGGGTTGCAAAGAAAGTCTGTATATCACCGTCAAACGCATATTCAGGCATATAATACTTGATTCCCTTCATATTGGTATCGATACGGGCAGGACATACAAGACGGGGCCTTTGTTCGCTTTGCGGAACAAAACCTGTGTTATCCCAATCCTCGTCTTTGAAGTAACAGATATTCAGTTTTTCCATAATAGCACCGAACTTGCTGATACGTTGTCGGAACCCTTCCCATTCTTTCTTTTCTTTCGTGTTCCAGAGGGTTTCGGCCAAGGCACAAGTTCTGGGATATAACATCCTTTCCACCTCATCCGAGGTTGTAATGAATTCAGTCCACAAATTAGCCTGTCCTCCCTTGACGAGATGTGCTTGAGTATTCGTACATTCTTTGCCAACTGGTTCCCATTCATACAATCTGCGTGTGGAATTCCGTGAATACCCGAAATCAAAGTAACAGGGATCCTTAGGAGACATAATGACTGACAACCCTCTTTTCAAAGCTTTCTGTTGCTGTTCTCTTCCATCACGTTGCCAGATCATGATCACGTCACTGATGTCAGCGGCATTACGGTCATTTATTTCATCCCAACCTATCATCCTTTTTCCCTTGGAACGTACAATTTCACTAACTCGTTTCGTAAAATAGTCCTGTAACTCGTGCCATGAAGTCATATTCTCTTGTTTGTAAATCTTTTGGCATTTCGGACATTGTTCCCATAGATGTGTCGACACTTCATCTCCTCCCAGATGTATGAATGATGAAGGGAAGAGATCAGTGAGTTCTGCTACCAGTTTTTCCACAAACCTATAGGTTTCAGGATTTCCTATACACAGCATATTCTCATCCGCTCTCTTCCGTTTTTGTCCGTCCAGTTCCTCTGGATAGGCTTCAAATTTTCCGCCTTTACATGACAGTTGGGGAAGGGCTGCAAGCAAGGCCAGACAGTGTCCCGGAAGGTCAATCTCCGGAATGATCTCTATGCCGTACATGGCGGCATAGTTGATCAATTCCTGCAACTCACTTTTACGATAATAATGTCCCGAGAGATCCTCGAATGTTCGGTAGTACGTACCTTTGAACGCTAAATCCGGATATTGGTCCAGATACAGACGCCAGCCTTGATTGTCTGTCAAGTGCAGATGTAAAGTGTTAAGTTTAAAAAAGGCCAATTGTTTGGTATACTTTTTAAGTTGTTCGATAGTCCAGAAATGGCGGCTACAATCTATCATGACTCCCCTGTAACTAAAACGGGGTTTGTCGTGGATTATGAGCCGGGGTAACTCTTTTCCCTCACTTCCCAGAATCAATTGTAAAAGAGTGGAGAAAGCACGAACCATACCTGTCTGGTCGCCTGCTTCTATGATGATCCCCTGCTTTGTAATTTCCAGCATGTACATTTCCGGCTCCTGCATTTTCACCTTTTTTACATGAATGGAAGGATTTGAGGCAGTCACCATGACAGACAAATTTGCCAGTTCTTTCAGATCGCTGACAAAGAGGTTTCCTGTATTTTTCCATTCGTCCGGGAAATGGATGCTTTCCAGACGTTCGATGGATAGCGTACCTTTTTTCCGGACCATGCTTTCAACTTGCGGGATCAGACAAATATTATCTTGAGAATAAATACTGTCTGGTAATATGAGAAGAAATAGAAAAAGGTGAAAAATATAGCTCTTTCCAATCATAAAGTTAGAAAAATAAAAGGGTGAATAATTAAGGAGTTACCTTTTCCCGGACTATCAACAACTTTCCTGCATTTAATAGCCGGGATTTTGTTTTAAGTTCTCGTTGATCTGAAGTTCCGTGGTAGGGATAGGCCACAAATATTGGCGATCGTTCCAACTACGTACAGCAAGTGCCTGACATTTACCCGCTTCTTCCAATTTGGAGAAATCTGCACAACCATCCTCGTCCATTTCCGGTGTGAAAGCCCAAAACCAATCTCCCTGACTGGTTACCCGTTCGATACATAGTGAGGCCGGATAAAGGATACCATATGTCTTGCGATTCATAACCTTTTCGGCCAGTTTCCAACGGATGATATCCGTATATCGCATGTGTTCCTTTGCCATTTCCATACGACGTTCTACACGTAGCTGGTGGCGAAGTGTGGACTGGTCGTTAGAAGTGAAAGCCGGATAACTTGCCTTATCGGACTTGTCCACACCATAAGCACGCGCCCGAACCTCATTCAGTGCATCCAATACGGAGTTATCTATCTCATTTAATTCGATTTTCGCCTCGGCATATGTCAACAATATTTCGGCATAACGACAATAGATAATATCCTGGTCTACCTTGAAACCATTCTGAAGCCATGTTTCGTCTATCCCTTTTTTCCACACCAGACCATCGAAAGAAGCATATTGGGCATTGGCACGTGTATCATAATTTGTCACGATTTCACCCGTATTATAGTTCATACACGTCAGTGCCTCCGGGTGTGGGTTGTATTCATAACCGAGGTGGTTGGAACCAAATGGTACAATGGTTTCTGCTAAACGTGGATCACGGTTTGCAAATGGTTCATGCGGATCGAAGAGTGGTGATTCGTTAATAAGCAGACCGTCGGTACAGGTGAATGCAGCTAGTAACTCCCATGACGGACAGGTCTGCGTCCATCCTCCTACGTTACGGGGTAGATCATTGTATACCTGGTTAACTCCTCCGTTTCCTGTTCCCAGATAAATGTCATATGTAGCATCACGTGGAATTTTGAAAATAAATTCATTCGAGGTTTTTGTAGTAGACAAAAAAAGATTGCCAAAATCGGGATGCAATTCATAAATATTCAAGTCCATAACCGCCTTGGCTGCATCGGCCGCTGTTTCCCAATCTTCCATAATCAAGGCAACCCGGGCTTTTAGTGCCAGTGCAGCACCTTGGGTGGCTCGCTGTTGGTCAGTATAGGAAGTTGGAAGCACACTAATTGCATCATCAAAATCTTTATAGATTTGTGCCAATACGATGGATTTATCTGTACGTCCCATTGTCAACCCCTCTTCTGTACTTACATCGGTTAATACCAATGGTAAGTCACCGAACTTTACAATCAGTTTGGCATAAGCGGCAGCTCTATGGAATTTGGCTTCGGCAATCAGGCGGTTAATAGTAGCGGCAGATGCGCCATTTTCGATAGCACGATGCGATTTCTCAATAACTGCATTGGCACGTGAAATAGCTTTGTACTGATTGCCCCATAAACTGGTAACCCAAGCATTTTGTCCATTTAGAGTTCCGTCATCAAAAGAGGTCAGGAGATCGCGTGAAGTATAGTCGTCCGACCAGTCGGTCTGTTGTTGTCCGTCTTCCGGCCAGAAGTCATATCGATATAACTCATCAACGGCCATCTGCACTTCAGTTTCCATGGAATACCAGTTTTCAGTAGAACCGCTTGACAATGGATTTAAATTGAGATCATGGCAGGCAGAGAGTAAGAGTATTCCTGCCCCGATATATAAGAGTAACTTTTTCATGTTTTTTATGGCTAGAAATTAATAGAAACACCAAATATTAGAGAGGTGGTAATAGGATACCCTTCTGTACTTACTTCCGGATCCCATCCTTTGGGGGCATTACTGATGGTAAACAGGTCACTTCCGCTTACATAAAGACGGACTGTATTCATACACGCCTTCGTAGTCCATGCTTTGGGGAGCGTATAACCGACAGAGAGATTTTTTAAACGAATGTACCGACCGTTGTAAAGCCAATAATCAGACATACAGAAATTAGCATCCCGATTGGTGCGAGTCAGGCGCGGATATTTGGCTGTCGCATTCTGCTCATCCGTATTTTTCGGACTCCAATAATTGCCATCAAGAATAGTAGGGAAATTGAGCCAGTTGTCTCGAAGCCCTTCAATCATTGCTGCACTGATTTGAGATTTCTGACTTCCAACACCTTGTAGTGTCAATCCAAAGTCCCAGCCTTTATAGGCAGCATTGAAAGTGAGTCCAAACATATAGTGAGGCAGGGAACCGCCCAAAAGTACACGGTCATACTCCGGTGAGATAACTCCGTCGGGGACACCGTCCGGTCCGGAAATATCCTTGTACTTAATATCACCCACTTTGACGCTATTGTTCAGTTTGGGCGACTTGTCCACGTCTTCCTGAGTCAGGAACAAACCATCGCTTAAGTAACCATACCATTCGTTATATTCACTTCCTTCCATTTTTACCTGATTGCCTAGGAACTGTGTACCGTTCAGGTTTCCCATTTTGGAGGTAAAATCTGACAGATTAGCGGAAATGGAGTAAGTAAAATCACCGACTTTGTCCCTCCAGCCGACTTCAATATCATAGCCGGTAGTGTGCATATTTCCGGCATTGACTTCCGGGTTGTCGTAGCCGATGAAATGTGGAATTTCCAGTGCCAGCAACATGTCCTTCGTATTTTTTCTATAATAGTCAGCGGAGAAGTGCAGGCGGTTATCCAGAAAATTAGCATCCAAACCGATATCCCAGCTTTCTGTTGTTTCCCATGAAATATCTCGTACGGCATACTTTTGCTGTGCGGCTGTAGTCACGGAAGAAACAATCCCCTGTGAATTCTGAAATAGTGCAGTGCTGTAATCAATTGCAGCTTGGTAAGGGTAATAATTATAAATAAAGTTACCGTTATCGTCATAAGCCCCGATACGTTCGTTTCCCAGTTTTCCCCAAGAGCCTCTCAATTTCAGGTAAGAAAACCAATCCATATTTATATTCTTGAAAAACTTCTCTTCAGAAATTACCCAACCAAGTGACACGGAAGGAAAATTGGCCCAACGACAATTGGATGCAAAACGTGAAGAACCATCCCGGCGGAGATTTGCTTGGATAAGATAGCGGTCTGCATAGCTATAGGTCATGCGTCCGAATAATGAGCGGTAAGCATATTCTTCCGCATTGCCACCATTATCCCGATAATCCTCCGAACCGAGGTCCAGGTAAGGATAGCTTGTCAACTGGTACTGGTCTCTGGATGCATCCAGGTTTTCCCAGAAAGCATAATAATCCTCGTAACCGATCATGACAGAGAAATCATGGCGCCCCAGTGTCTTGGCATAGTTGGCAAAGAACTGTGTTGTTATATCATGGCTGTCATTACGATTTTCCGTCAAATTGGTAGTGCGATAACCTCCCATGTAACCAACAGTGGTATTCGGATCTTCTGAACGGGTGTATGGAATCTGTTTGACAAAAGTTTTCTTCTTTACATTATTGAAATTGGGCGCCACGGCTGCTGATATTTTCAGCCCATTGACAGGAGTTATGTCAATACCGAGTTTACCGCCAATATTGGTTCCCCAGTTGGTAAAAGTGCCGCCATCTGTAATTTTGGCCAGCATATTTTCTCCATCTTTCACATCACCCCATAAGCCATTGGTCCATGTAGCAGCATAAATTGGCGGAATGTTTCGTCCACCTGCCCCCATGGGGTTGGAATTAGGCGAGAGAGCTTTAGAACGGGAAAAGTTCAAATCCAGATTTGCGGAAATATATTTATTTATATTGAAATCATTATTCACGCGTACCATAAAACGGTCATATTCCTTGTTTACATAGAGGCCGTCCGTTTTGTCATAGCGGAAAGAGGCTTTTGTACGAATAATCTTACCCCCACCAACAATGCTTAGAGTATGTGTCTGCCGGGGTGCGGAGCTTTTCAACAGAATATCTCCCCAATCCGTCATAGGATATTTGTCCGGATTAGTCGCATTATTCATGCTCCAGTTGGTAATTTCATCTTCCGTATATGTTTGGTACCATCCACCGTCTGGATTATCGTTATAGCGTGTTTCATTTACCATTTCCATGTAACGCTGGGCTCCTACATAGGTCGGCAACTTAGTCGGTATTTCCCACCCGTACTCAAAGTTGTAACTCAAAGCCACATCACCGCTCTTGGCACGTTTGGTCGTGATGACAATTACACCGGCTGCGGCACGTGAACCGTAGATCGAAGCCGAAGCAGCATCCTTCAATACGGACATACTTTCTACGTCTTCAGGATTTACGGAGTTGATATCACCCGGAATTCCGTCAATAATCACCAACGGACTGGAATCACCAATAGTTGTTACACCACGTATCTGGATAGAAGCACTACTACCGGGAGCTCCATTGTCACGACTGACCATTACTCCGGAAAGCGCGCCTTGCAAAGCTGTGGAAAGTTGGGTGGTACGACGGGCAGCAAGTTCGTCTCCTTTAACAGCTGTTACCGAACCGGTGAGGTCTTTCTTCTTCATCGTACCATACCCCACTACGACTACCTCATCCAATTGCGCATTGTCTTCCTGTAGAATAATGTTAATATTCCTCTGCTCGCCGATATTGACAGTCTGCGTTTGGTAGCCAATATAGGTTATTTGCAATGTAGAATTGGCAGAGGCACTGATACTGAAACGTCCGTTCATATCCGTAATTGTGCCTGCCGATTTTCCTACGACTTGAATATTTGCTCCGATAATAGGCTCACCATTTTCATCTTTTACTATCCCCGTAACTAAAAAATCTTTTTGCTGCGCACCCTTTTCCTTATCCGTAGAGTTAATGAGCATGATGTTTTTACCTTCTATAGCATGGCGAATGCCTGTATCCTTGAATATATCATTCAAAACTTCATTAACGGCTTTATCTTTCGCATTCACTTTGACATTACGTTTGATATTGATATCTTTTACGTTGAATACAAACAGATAGTCCGTTTGTTTCTCTATTTCATTAATCACTTGTCCGATTGTTATATGGTTGGAAACAATCGTAACATGAGCTGTCTGCGCATAGCTTCCTATAGCTAGAAGATTTCCTACACATAAGAAACAGACGTAAACAATAATTTTCATAATACGGAATAACTGTTTATTTTCTATAAATAATTCCTGGTATAGAGAATTTTTCATATTTTCGCAACATATTAGTTTATTAGGTTTAACTTGATCTAGAACTATTTTGTCAGTTGGTATAAACTGATGGAAAATGTGGGATGGTGTTGCAGCACTGTCCCCTTTTCTTTTTTAAATGTTTCTTTATTGTTTCATAGGCATTAGAAATATTAAAAAGTTAATTAATGGTTATCGTATTGCTCTCGTTATCTTTAATATAGGTAAATTTATTATTGAGGGCAAGCACACGTATTACATGTTCAATCCCATCATGGGTCCGGAATTTTCCGGTATAGTGCGCATCAAGAATCTGTTGATTGTTAATGACAAAATTCACATCATAATAGAGTTTTAATTTCTCCATTATATCGCGTAGGGAGATATCGTTGAAACAAATAAGCCCTTCTTTCCAACGAAAATAGTCTGTTGTATGTATCTTTTCTTTAGTAAGTTGGTTTTTACTTAGTCTGGCCATGTCACCTGGTTTCAGTTTCATGAGAGATACTTCACTTTTCTTTTGCAGAATTTCTACAGCACCTTCCAATAAGGCTGTTTCCCATATACTATCTTTCTCATAGGCCAGCACATTGAATTCTGTCCCCAGCACCCGGATATTGCATCGGTTAGTTCCAACAATAAAAGGTTGTTTTATATTAGAACTGACTTTAAAATATCCTTCACCATCTAATTCTACATGACGTACCTTTTTAGAAAACCGTCCCGGAAAAGTCAACCGGCTACCGGAATTCAGCCATACATGCGTTCCATCAGCCAGGTATAATTCGGCATGCTGGCCTGCCGGAACAACTACCGTTTGCATATTCTCCTCCTTGTCTTGTAAAACGTGGTGAGTGTAAAAATAAGTGGTTGCCACAGTAAAAACAATGACAGCCGCTATCCGTACAATAACATCGAGAACCCTCCTCAGCGGATCTTTCTTCTCTTGTTGTATATCAACGGGACTTTTAGTCTGCCATAACGTAATGTCATACAATTTACGTTGCCGCTTATATTCTCTAAGATGCTGTTCATCTTCGCGCAGCCACTCCATTATCCTCTGTGACTCTTTTTCAGAGGCATTTCCTGCTATATATTTTTGTAATAGTTCATCCATCTTTTTATCGCTTTCATTTATATAACGATTCATCTTCGGTTTACCCTAAACGAAAAAGAATATTTTTTTCAAAAGACAAAGGAACGTGCGTAGTAATCGGTGTTACATATGGTAAAAAAAGAAATAAAATAAAGGCAGGTAATCTTTTAGAGTTTTTCTAAAAGCCTTAAGTGATTTGGATATATGATATTCCACATCTTTGATTGAAATATTTAATTCGCAGGCAATCTCCCGATTTGTTTTATTTCCAAACCGACTGAGAGTAAATATACGGGAGGTTTGTTCAGGTAATGATTGCAATGTTCTTTGCACAATATCCATAACTTCTTTCGAGTATATTTCATTTGGATTACAGTCTTCCAGCGAGGAGAGGCGAAGAGCTAACTCTTCATTTTGTTTCTCACTAATCCGTGTTATGACCTGTTGTTTCATGCTTTCATGACGTAAGTAGTCCAAGGCTTTATTTCGCAAAATACTGAGCAATATCGGTTCAATATTTTCCACCGGGTTGTCCTGTATCCATTGCCACAGTTTGATAAGTGATTCAGATGCAATATCCTCGGCTACCATCTCATTGTGTATATATGATTTTACAAATAGAAAAGACTTTTTGTAATATCGCATATAAATATTATTAAAAGAATTCTCTGGACGAGTGAGTTTTGCAGGCATTTTAATTCTTTTTAGTTCATTAAAAATTTTGAGAAACAAAAATATAAAATGATATTTGATTCGCAAATTTTCTTTTTAGCTATTTATCCCAGCCAATTGTGACATGTGGTGAAAGCAACAGAATATTAAACACATTTGTTGCTCACTGTTACTATCTCATTCAAACATATAGTATGAAGGTCTTTTCCTATCGGAAGTGAAATCTTAATGGGTGTTTTCTAAATAAAAGATACCCTACATAAATGATTACACGTTACCGGATGAATACTAAGATTTTATTTTCCTGGGTAAAGCCGAATGGTTAGGCAGGTATGGTGTGCTCTATGAAAATGCACTTTTCTATCTCACCGGTACATTTGGGTTACATGGAATAATAAAAGGAATGGTTATCAATAATTATAATGCCAACAGAGGAGACTTCGGAAAGGACAGAATGAGGTTGTACCTGAAAAAAAAGAAGAGGGCAGAAACTATAGGATTCAAAAGTTGAAAGGGGAATAAAGTATTCGATCGAGTATACTGGAAACTATTCTTTCCCTCCCCAATCACCCCAAAACCTTATCAGAGAAGAAATAATACTCACATATGAAGAGTACCTGAAACCAAAAGTATCCTACTACTTGAACTAACACAGATTAAGAAGCAAAGAAAATACAGCGGCGGAAGGTACTCTCTATTTTTTTCTTCTCAATTATAGTCGTACCCAATATCAGACAGAAGAGAATGTATGAAAAATAAGAAATCGTTTTCTCTGTTTTAATGCCATTTTACCTGTATCTTTACGCCTCGAAAGACCTTATTCTCTTATATTATGAAGAAATAATACTCATAACAAGAGCGTCATATTGAACAAAAAATGTATATTTGCAGTGTTCGACTAGAGAAATGGCCGAATATGCAGAAAGCGTTTTTTGCTTTGTCATTGAGGGAAACGAAATCGCCAAATTTCATATAGTACCACTCGAAGAATGATGAGGGATATGACGCTCTAACTGTTTTGTATATGTATCTGATACAGCTTATGTTGTATCTTGACATAGCATTATAGCGTGAGAGTATTATTTCTTCTATTCATTTTTTGAGTGTGGCGTTTGGCGATGCCTGTTTCCTTGATGAGTAGGTAAATAAAGTCCTCACGCTTTTCTTGTATACCAATGTTTAATCAAACTAACAGCTGAATTAGGGGACTTATAGGTGTATAGGAGGAAAGGCCCCATGAAAGACCCCAAAGAATCAACTACCCCTATCGATAGTCATATTATAGATCCTGTCGGAGCTATTAAAATCACGCAGAATATAGAATTTGAGACCCAGCTAATGAAGGCACATACAAAAGGAGGATTGGGATTCATGGCTGAAGATGCCAATTCACTTCACGATCGTTGGCAGCATAAAAAGGTAGAAGACATAGGACGGAACAACGAAAAGAATGGTGCGGACCGAATCGTGGATGGAGTATATATCCAAACTAAATATTATGATACGGCAGCTAAAACCATAAATTCGGCATTTGATGTGGAGACCGGAATGTACCGCTATTATCAAAAGACAGACGGTAAACCGATGCTCTTAGAAGTTCCCAAAGATCAGTATGAGCAAGCGGTAAACCTAATGAGAGAAAAAATTAAAGAAGGGAAAGTTGCCGGGGTCACCGATCCGGAGGAAGCCCAAACATTAGTAAAAGCAGGATGTGTAACATTTAAACAGGCAAGAAATATAGCCAAAGCAGGCAATATAGATTCATTGCTGTTTGATGCCAAACAATCAGTGGTATCTACCGCATCATCATTAGGCATTTCTTTCATTATCAACTTTGCAATACTTAAATACAAGGAGATAGATACAGGGGACGCTTTAAAGATTTCTTTTGTAGAAAGCATTAAAACCGGAGGTTCTGTTTTTATTAGTAGCGTGTTAGTACGTCAGTTTTTTAAAACAGCTATGGGACGAGGATTATTAACCACATCCACCCAAGCGTCAAAATCAGCTGTTAATTCGGTATACAACTATGCTTTAGGGAAGGACACGATCCATAAGTTTGCAGCGGTAATTTGTGAGAAACATGTAACAGGAGCTGCCGCCAAGAATGTAGTAATAAAATTTTTCAGAACAAATATCATAGTGAATACCACATTTATATTGATCAATACTGTGCCTGATTTCATTAAATTCATGGATAACAGAATGTCATGGAAAGAGTTAACAGCCTCCATCACCAGATCGATGGTCGGATTTGCCGCATTTACAGCAGGATTCAGCGTGGCATCCAGATTTCCGCTGCCTGTACCCATGAAGATGATTATCCCTGCTCTCACTGGAATTTTGTCCTCCCTTGCAGCCAGTGATGTTGTTTTCCGATTACTTAAAACCAATAAGGAAAGGAAAGAATACAATATCATACAAGAAGCCATACAGGACTTATGTAATGACTACATGATAATTAACGAAGATGAATTTGACGCCTGTATGGAAGAGATTCAAAAGCGGGATATTATTAACGAGGACTTTATCACACATATCAAGGTCAGGGAAACAGATAAAATACAAAAAGCCTATGTATATACACGATTAAAAGGTTGCTTCCTCTATGTCATCAATAAAAGAGAACAGATTGTTGTTGCAACCGAAAAGCAACTTATGCATGAACTTGATCGGATAGATATGTCAGAAGAGGATATGAATCAAATATTTATTAACACCATAAAATAATTCAATTATGTTTGGAAAGAAATTTTTGAAGGACAAAGATTTGGAATTCTTAGAAGAATGTTCCAATGAAGATTTAAAAGTACTGGCTGATTTACTGGTATATGACAAGGACAATAATCCGAGATATTCGGAAACATTATCCAGAACACGCCTGTATAAAGAGTCATACCCTAACCAATTACAGAAAGCATGGACAGAGATTGCACATGAATTTCAACTCTATGGCGGGGATAGTTTTGCTAACTTCTTTCGGGGATATGGAGTGCCATATCGTGAAATCCTGATGGATGTTTGCGATAAGAAGAAAGTCAATTATAACAAAAACTCATCTACGGAACGAATTGAGATGTATCTGATTCAGAAGTTAATGGATGATGTACTAGAAGAAATGAACGATGAACAATTGCAGGAATTAGTTAAGGATTTGCAATTGGATGCCAATACATATCAAAGCAAGGATGCTATGAAAAACGCAGTCCTGATGGCTTGCATGTCCCCGGCATTCGTTTCACAGATTCTGACATTGTTAACAAGCGTGCTGGTGCCCAGAGTGGCACTAGATATAGCGGTGGGATTGGGACTGGTAAGTAGAGTCGGAGGGATACTTGTTCCTGCCATAAATATCATTATGGGAGCATGGTTATTAAAAGACCTGACGGGAGCAGCATATAGGGTAACAATTCCGGGAGTAGTACTAATAATCTATATGCGACGCAAGATGCAGACTGAAAAACAAAATATATAGACCGGAAAAGTTCTCACCCCATGAAAAAGGAGAGAAATAATACGATAATTACAGAGTATTGTTATGAAAAGACAAATTACAATCTATATCAATCATGCTTAAAGGAAAAAGTATTTTCAGATGTACCGAATGTGGCAAAATTTTCATTGGAAAGAACATTGAGTATCATGCTACCATCTATTCTTGTCCGCAGCCTTGTAAACGTTGTGGTGGAATAAGAACTTTGCCGTCTTTGCATACCATATTCATTTCTGTTTATGAAAAGTTCTGGGAAAACATGAAAAAAAAGAATTAGATACGCATTGTTGAGATATTCATAAGCCGTAAACAAAAAAGAAACAATGGTCAGAAAAAAAACGATTTATAAGGTAATTAAATATGTCATGATTATTATTGCATACATTATTGCGTTTAAAACAATATTTCATGATTTTAAACCGGAATATCTTATATCCTGGAATGCTTTCAGCAAGTGGTGGATAGACACGTATACCGGTCTTTTTAAAATGATACTCTCTATTATTTTAGGTATAACTCTCATTTGGGGTATTGGATGGCTTTTATGGAAATGGTTCCGTGCATTTTTCATTTTTATTTTCAGACATAATCCAGAATCATAGATACTCTCATGAACTATGGAGGAGCGAGAATACAATTACTCTATCTGAAGAAGTGTGAATTGAAGAATATCGTTAAAAATGTACTGGAAACATGATTGGTAAAATATTAAATTGGATTATTATAACCGGAAATTTAATAATAAACAATTATGAAAATAGACAAGGATGATCTTTATATATATGGTTTGATAAGTGGTTTGATAATATGCAGTCCATTTTTGGGTGTTTATTATGGTGCCAAATGGATTTATAATCATAATCCTCAAAAAGTTAAAGAAAAGAAAAAACGAGATCTAAAAATTCATGAACTGGAAGAAAAATTAGGTCTTATAGGAAGAGACAATAAGGCTCTTTATTATGATCCTCATTATTATAGAAATCGGAACGAGAATAGAAATGATTATTTAGTAGATTTGAAGAGGAAAGTGGATTGTAATTATAATAGTCCTGATATAATAACTGTTATAGTAGAGAGTACATTTGGCTATTCTAGTTTTGATGAGGATTCTGAATGTAGCACCTTAATCATGGTACATGAAGATTATTATAATGTACCCCAAAAGAAAAATTGGAGAGCCGACATTTATTTTAGCTTTAATGTCTTGAGTAGCACATTCAATATATTAAGCACATTATCCGAATGTGGCAAATACAGTAACTACTATGTTATTTCTATTCCTGGTAAATATCAACATAAAGAAGTTATATGCGGGACTGGTAAATTTGCAAAAGTCATAAATGATTTCAAAAAGGTCAATAAAAAAACAAAACAAAGAATTAAATCAAAATACCATTTCATGTCTGATATATGAATTGCGTTATTCATCAGGATAATATTATAATAACGTACTAAGAGATAAAAAATCTTGGTGCGTTTTTCTTTTTTTCTGTCCACTAAAAAATGACAAAACGCTCTTAGTATCCCGCCAATTCCTAACTAATGATGAAAAACAGCATATTTGATATGTGGAGTATTATGAATTTATTCTTTGGTGGTCCCCCGGAGGAATTACTGAAGCGTCAGGTTGGAAAGAAGGCTTCTTGTCCTGATGTAAACGAAAAAACAAGAAGTAATAGTAACGAGAAGTACGAACAGGATATTACAGCACTCAAGGAGAAGTTCGGAAACTCTTTTATAACCGGACTCTGTATCAGGATTACACTGAAGGAAGCACTGGGGATGATGCCACGTAACCGAAAAAGGGTTGACGCATATTATGGGCTGACCAGGTATCTGCAAGAAGAGTACGGAATTACACTAACCATTTATTCACAAAAAACTAAACCAAACGACCATGAAGAAGATAATTTATAAAGGTACAATAGAAGAGAGTGATTATAACCGTGTGAAAGATATAGACAGTGAGAACTATATAACCCCGGACGGGACAACGGTACTGCCTAAATTAACACAAATGCCATTACGGGACCTCGCTATCCTAAGTTTCACCAGTGAGAACGAACTGAAGAAATACTACACCGGCAATGAGGAGTACTTTTCATATTCCGTTGTAGAATTAATGCTCGATACAAGAATACAAACCAGTAACTTGAGCAGACACAAGGTCAGCAGTTTTGAAGACGCATTGTATCTGCTTTATAACTATTCAGAGGAGATACCACAAGCAGACGATCCCAAATATCTGTCCATTCTTATTGCAGCCGACATATTGAATGTAGAGGAGGAGGATATCATAGAAGAGGCAAGAAGGGATAATAAGTTGTATTCGGACGAAGACAAGAACCTGTTTGTACCGGTCCGGTGGATTGGGGATTGGTATAATGACGCTCTGGCTGCTTTAGGGGTATCGAGTGTAATCTATATACAGACTAGGGGAACGGGGAAAGTTAAAATATTAATTGAAAGAGACCTGGAGTAATATGAAAAAGAAAATATTCGTTATGGGCAAGGTGTATGATTTGGGTACACTAAGTGTTGATATGATAGAAAATGCTGTTCAGGCGGATCTGGATAAGGTCTTTAATGTCGGTGGAGTCAGATTTAAGCTTAGAGAAGTATCAGGGAAAACATTGGAACTAACATTTTTCCGTAAATATAGGGAGAAGGAAATAGACTGGCTGAATTATGATCCAAAGTTGATCTATAATATTGATGCTAACATAATCACAGGGCATAGTTTTAATGGTTTCAGGATACCGGATTACTGGGGAGGCGTTCCCTTCGGGTACACGTTTTTCATGTCGAAGAGAGAATTTATAGGGTGTTATAAAAATTCGGCTGTAATGCTTGGGGCAGATCAGGTAGATAGAGTTAAGATCACAGCACAACCGGAGAAAGTGGTTATGAGATTGACATTTTAAGAGCAAGAGAGAAGATAGTTAGGGAGCTGTCTTCTCTACTTTTTTGTTTTTAAGAAGTACTAGAAAGTACCAGATTGATTCTCTTCACGGGCATCCATATTTCACCTTCTCCCATTCAACAACAAAAATCTCCCTGTAAGACATGTATCGAACTATTTATGAAAATATATATCAACGATCTTCACAGACAGTTGATATATGGGGTAAAAAAAGCATATCGGAAATCAAACCGATATGAAAGTGCCGGTTAAGATACACCGCTGTGCCCTTCTTAACCAACGAAAGATGTAGGGTTCTTCATCCTGTAGCATGAAGTTAGGGACCTACATATAACGAATTCAATATAAAAGGTATTATATGCAAAGAAATACACTATTTTAGGCCTGTTCAAGGAGATAACTTCTCATATAGCATAACCGCTTTTATCAAACGTAGATTCTCCCTGCAAAACCAAGGAAAGTCAACACAACGGAAATCAACACGAAATTCGTCAAGCAAATCATAAAAGCGAATATCCTGTATTAGATCACGAACTGAAATGAACAGAAGCAAATACTTTTTCCTTTTGCAATAAAACAATGCTTTCTGAAGTTCCGCATAGGCAATATTTTCTCCTGTTTTACACTTTGGAGCTTCTTTATCACAGAAAGACAACTGAATCTTTAAAGAATTATTCCGCTCCAAATATTCTGCCAATCGTTCTTGTACTACAGGGGAAGAAGCATCACCATATAATACAACATCTTTATATTCCATATCCGATATTTTCCTGGAAGGAGTACTTTTCAAGTCAGAACACAACATATTATATTCTTTAAACAGGCTTTGTTTCGTGTGTCGCCGTAGTTTTTCAACAGAATAGAAAGCATACCTGAATACAAAATGTGTCCCTCGCTTCTCTATTGTTTCCTGTTCTGAGAAAAAAGCATGTAAACGCATCTTATTGGTTTGAAGAGATTGCTTGGGAATATCTTCAAGCGTATTGGTGATATATTCGATTACAGTCTTTTTCATATATTCAAGAACACATTTTTACATTCTACAAAATAGCCCCTGTTCCACAAAAGAGCATCAGAACAGGTTAGTCGAACACTTATCATAACAGTTATTTAGCAAATTGCAACATATCCAACGGTTCTTCCGGAAACCGAGTAACAAGTTCGTGTAACAACTGCTGTTCCAATTCAAGCTTAGCCAAAGGATGTTCCTCCAGCCATTTCTTATAAAACCAAAAATGGGTAAAGAGCATTCTATCGTCAAGTCTGTTAAATGACCAGCTACCATATTGCGGGTCATCTGATACAAACCTGAAGAATTTAGGAGACCAGGTTGCATTAAGAAAAGGACGACAAGTATACCCATATCGCTTGGAAAGCAGAACAGGAAGCCGTTGCTCCATATACAGTATTTCAGGAGTTGCATGCAAACTGGATATGGAATCCACCTTATTACCACGCATATACTTGAAGGCTTCATTAACGAAAATTCTACAGAAATCCATGTTATTGAATACTGTAATGCACATATTTGATGCACGCGTTTCCGCAAATGCCAATTTAGGAAATATATAACCTGCAGGCTTTGACAGGGTAGCGGTATCAGGATAAGAAATGTCCCCTGGCTCAATCGATTCCCAATGGGCAAACTGCCAGTCCACATCGGGACATATATCCAGTTTTTTCCAGACAATAAGGTCAGTATCGATACAGACAAACGGTTCGTATTGCCTTTCATAAACCAGAAACTTCACTGCCGACCAGAAGACTTGTAAATTAATCCCCCTGTCTACGGAATCATCCCGAAGCACTTCAATATCATCCCAGCAAGATAACAGTCGGAATTGCCGAAGCTGTTCATAAACAGAGGCATCGCAATACAACTTTATATTTCCATTCGTTTTTTTCCATTGTAGGGCGGAAAGGAGCATCGTATATAAAGCATAATTAGAAAATATTTTACCGGGAATATAAGTCTTATATACACCGCTGACATCACGTCCCTGTTGAACCGGCTGGGAGAAAAAACAATGGATACCGAGCATATAAAATACGATTACCTAACAGGAAAATATCTACGCAAGCAATTCAAGGATACGATTCTTTAGTTCGTCACCGTGCAATGAACCACTCTTCAATCCTGCCTGCAATGAATGGCGCGCAAAATTCACCAATCCATTCATGGAATTTTAATTATTCTCATTACTCCTCACAAAACACTCTCTACATTCCTTTATATCAGGTGAGTAGTACAACACGTTCAACAAAAGTTGCAAGAACCTGTAATGATTCCTGTCTTTCCTTTCCGTAAGCCGGTTATATCTCTCCATATATTCACCCGCTTTAGCCATCCTGTCACTTGCCAGATACACCACTACCAGATGCGTATAATAAAATTCCTTGTAACCATCTATAAATATAGCCTTTTCAAGTAACCGGGCAGTCTCTCCCCATGAAATTGCATCATTACCTTTTTCTAATTGATAAACGTAGGATAACGCCAGATAAAAAAGATACAACGATTCTTTTTCTTCACTTTTTTCGCACGCCAGCTTGAAATACTCACTTGACGATTCGTATTGTCCCGCTCCATAGTAGGCCCTGCCCAAATCATAAAAATAGTATACTTTCGCATTGTCATTGTTCTCAATAGAGTAATTTAACTCCCTTATCGCTTCCGGATACTTTTCCCATTCAATATAAATGACTCCCAGATGATAATGATAACCATAATCATCAGCCAAATGATACACACGCATCTTATCAAACAAAATACAATACGAATCTTCCGCCTGTCGATAACATTCATGCGACAGGGAAATATCCCCTGTTCCCTTATGGGAAAGTCCTTTGCGATAATAAGAGACAGCCAGTTCATGATAATAATACCACATCTCAGGATTTATGGCAATTATATTCTCCAACAATTCTATTGACCTGGAATATTCACCTCTCTTCCGGTAAGTAATAGCAATCCACATTAGAATATCGGTATTCCGCTTATCCTACCGGAGTGCCTCGGCAAAAGCAGACAATGCTTTTTCAAAGGTGTTGTTATTCTCCGGACTATCTCCTTGAATGGTAGACAGGTAAATACGTCCCAACAAACAACTATATCTGGAAAGAGTATATTGGGAAGAAGTACATGTCTCGTCTATAATCCGCAGGTCTTTTTTGGAGGAGTCCAGACCGGGCAGACTTGATTTGGACTGCAGAACTTCCATAGCCTTAAGAACATACCTCCCGGCAAGTTCAAATTCTTCCAGATAAAAATAGGTCTCACCCAAATAATAATAATATTCATTCTGTACATCCTTGTAAAAAAGATGAATAACGTTCTCAAGTCTTTCACGGGCACCCTTATAATTCTCACGGTCCATTTCGACACGAGCGGACGCATAAATAAAATAAGGATACCCCATGCCCTCATACTTCCGACAAATCATATCTGCCTCCTTATAACGGAATTGGGACAACAGACTTTCCACACGGGTTTTATCCTGAATCTCCTGCATTTCTTGCAGGTTATCGGACATCTCACGCTTGTGCCTTTCCCGTTCATCATCCATTCCCTTCAACTTATCCTCCATTTTCCTCTCAAACTCTTCCTTATCCTTTTCAAGATGCTTCAGTTCATCCTGTATTTTCATTAGTCCCAAAAAACTAAAAATAACAAATACAATCGTGACAACACTAAGTATCAAAGTAATAGAAGAGGAAAAGTCTTCAAAACGTGCCTTAATCAGCCGCAGTTCGGCGTGTAAGGATTCTTTGCAATACAGTAAATTTTTATCAGTTTTAGAGGAGTCTTCAACATTATCGACCAATTCCTCCAATAAACGGGATTCTATAGTAGACATATGTTCTGTAGTCTTCGCACCAATATAGCACTGCCAGCACAAGAACAAGAACAGAATCATAGAAACAAGCAAAATGAATACAAAAGAAAGCTTGTCCGTTATCAAGGAGGAAAGAATACACACATTCTTACCCTCTTTTAATTTCCCTGTCATCTTATCCCTATGCTAAAGTCCTGTTCCACCATCCACGCACATTATCTCTCCGGTGGTCCATCCCGATTGTTCCCCGGCAAGAAAAACAATAGCCTTAGCCACATCAGAGGAAGAACCGAACCATTTTAAGGGCTGTTCCCCCAGATAATGATTCATTCCATTTAGTTTCCGATAAGCCTCATAACTTCCCTCACCGGCCCCCTCGACGGGATTCAATATGCCCGGACAAACACAATTCACACGAATATTATACCCGCCGTATTCCACAGACAACAAACGGGTAAGATGCACAACAGCGGACTTCACGGAACCATAGACGGAGCATCTGGTATCACGCAAGGAACGAAGTCCCAAAACGGAACCGACATTTACTATGGAACCGAAACGCTGGTTAAGCATAAAAGGAAGAACCGTCCTGCAGGAGACAAAAACGGTGAACATATTGGACATTACCAACTGATAAAAGTCCTCCGCTTCCGTCTCGACAAAAGGTTTGGATATGAAACCGCCTGCAACATTGACAAGAATATCCACACGTCCTTTTTCCCGGATACGGGGTTCAAGTATCTCTTCCGACTTGTGCAAATCACAAAGATCAGTCTCCACAATCTCATACCGGATACGGTCCTTAATGTCCGAATCACTCTCTATCCGTTCTCTCATTCTTTTCCGATTCCGACTTACCAAAATAAAATAGCAGCCGGAATATAAACTCAGGAATTCCCTAATTACCGCCACACCAATTCCGGAAGTCGCACCGGTTATCATTATTATTTTACTTTCATTTTCCATCGCTCAAAACATCATGTTAATCCTAGAATACCGTTTAACAGTTTATTGTATTCCCTGTTCACGTCAGCAATGCCATAGGATAAGATACACGGCATTAAAATCTCCCGGTGTTGTAAACCGAGAAACATTTCTTCTATGCTTTTAAAAAGATCATACGCATCATAAGGATTGGTCCTTACCACCCTGCCACAATCTTCCGGAAGCAGTTCGTTTACACCACAGAATCTTGACAGGACAACCGGAACCCCCATCTGTATGGCATCATAAGTGATTATGTTGAAAGGATCGTACAGACTGGGAACCACCAGAGTATCACACTGTTCACAAATGAATGAGATATACTCCACCCTGTCACGTTTCCAACCGGTCAGGCTGATGGCTCCGCGATCCAGCAAGGACTTAAACTTGACGGCATTGTCCGGGGAAAGAAAAAGACGGTCGAAGTTCTCCATATAGAGATAATCCGACAGAATATGCAATTCCATGCCATATTGTGTATGACAGTGGAAAAAACTGTCTACCAACTGTTCAATACCTTTCCGGTACTCCCATCTCCCGGCATACAGTAAACGGAACTTTGGAAATGATACCCTTGTAACATCCCAAGTACGGTCAAACCCACAGATGGGCACAGGTATCGGATAAATTACAGAAGAACGGTGGAGTATATCCGGGAAAAAACGGGAAGCATATTCTCTATCCATACAGGAATCAAAGACCAAATGATCCGCTACGGCTACCAATTCGCGCTGCAAACGGTGAAAGTGCTCAAAACCCACCCACTTATTCTGGGCATTGGCTATCCATTCCTGCTGTAAAATGGAATGGACACAATAAATAACCTTGACTCCGGAATTCATGCTTCTAGCATATTTTATGCTATCGCTCCATACAAACATTTCGCAGACAAGCAGATCAAAACCGGACAAGGCTTTCCCAGCAAGCGAGATATCCCTCGAATCCATCTCATGTACATGAATACGGGAACAGGGAAAATGAATATGAAAATCAGCCTGTATCTCCTGCAAGGAGCCAGAACTGAAATCATTAATTGACGTAGTGTATAAATGAATGGAGGATATGGAAATATTTTCACATATGGCATTTATGACAGTAAACAAATGATAATTTATGGAAAAGCTTCTTCCACCCAGTAAATCTGCGGTAAGGCAGGCAACAGACACATTATTTTTCATCACTCATCAACATTTAGTTTGCCAGAAAGATCATATTTCTCGTAAAAACTGCAGCACCGTGTACAAAACGGAAAGGAACCGTGTGATATCAGGCTGTCTCTAAAAGAATTATTCTTCTCACCATTCCAGATCTTCCAAAACGACTGTTTTTTTATATTACCCAACACCATACCCGAACAGTTGGAGATATCCCCATTGGGACAGATGGTAGGAACACGCCATGGCTTAAGACAGACATTATCCTTACCGCACAGAAAATGCCGCCGGTCCGAATAATAATTATCAATGTCCGGGGAATCAAGGGCAGGAAAAAATGAAATATTCATCTTACCTGACCATTTTTTTACCACAGAAGAAAGGAGTTTTATCCTCTTTAAATAGGCATCATCGTACTCATAAGAGACATTCGGTTCCAATACCAATGTAAAAGCGTCCCCAAAAGCCTTTTTCCAGAACTGATCGGTCATATTACGCAAAGCAACAGAAGAAAATTGCATGTGTTGAAGGGAAAGAGAATGAATAGGATATGAGGATAAAAAATGGATCAGTTCCTCTATTCCGTCAATATTATCGGGAGTCATCACACAATTAACCCCTACATTACTGAAATATGCCGGGGCATGCCGGGAAAGAAAATCAAAGAAGCCTGCTATTCTTTGAAAGCTATTCGGACAATTCTTGATATTGTCATGCACCTTATCAACACCACTCATACTCACTGTCACTCTAGCATCCACTGCAATCAGTTTATCAACATACTTCTCCAAGAAAAAACCATTGGTTACGACCTCCACCGGACAATCCCGTTGACAAAGAAAATCCAAAAGAGAACCAACATTCTCATACAACAAAGGCTCACCACCGAACAAGAGAAACGTGGGCTTTGCCCATGACAGTTCTTCGATGGCCTCTACCCAATCCGACACTTCCAGTTCCTTCTTCTCCACGGTAGTATGCTGTAATGTGCACATATTACAACGCATGTTACAACGGTCGGTCAGACACAGAATTACTTTTCGGGGAATGGCAAAAGAAGACCGTGCTGAATAAAAGTCCACAACGCTTCTGTACGCCACAGACTTATCGGACAGAGGGTTAATCGGAATAGCCATCAAAAATACATTTATTCATCACTTTTCTCCATATCCATAGCCGTAGCCATAACGTTTGCCATAGCCGTAATGCTTGCCATAGCCGTAATGCTTGCCATACTTACCGTAGCCGTAATAATAACCGTATTTTCGCTTCTTCAGGTCTACACCGTTAATGACGGTACAAAGATTAGGCAGTTTCTTCTCAAAAGACAGTTCATTGATCAATGTATATTCCGCCTTATGAGTGTAGTCAGCACAACACACGTAAACTGACAAGTCTGCTACACGACCTATTAATAAGGTATCGGTTACCATACCAATAGGAGCAGTATCAAGAATGACATAATCGAAGTTCTTCTTCAAGGTTTCTATCGCTCTGTCCAGACCGTTACGGGCTAACAGTTCTGTCGGATTAGGAGGAACAGTACCACCCGGAAGAATAAACAGATTCTTATTTACATCAGAAGGCTGAACAAGTTCCATCAAATCCGTTTCAGGATTGGAAAGATACTGAGTAATACCTCTCTCCTTATTAGAGAGCTGGAATACTTTATTCAGTCCTGGCTTACGAATATCGAGCCCGACAATCACCACTTTCTTTCCCAAAAGAGAAAGACTGATTGCCAAATTCGACGAGACGAATGATTTTCCTTCGCCACTGACAGTCGAGGTCACAAGGATCACCTTCTGATCATTATTGAGCATAAACTGAAGATTGGTCCGAATATTACGGAAGGTTTCACTCATCAGATTATTCTTGTTCTCGAAGACAGCGATAGAACCATTCTTATCATTCTTCTCATCAGTTAATGGAATATCACCGACAACAGGCACACTTGTCAGTTTCTCTACATCGGCACGACCTTCTATCTTGAATTTCGTCAGTTCAATCAGGTAGATGATGCCAACAGGAATTCCAATACCCAACACCAATGCAATCAGATAAATCATTTTGCCTTTAGGAGATACCGGAGTATCGTCAGCTATTGCTTCATCAATAATTTTTGCATTATTGGCAGTAGCGGCAAGCGCAATTGCATTCTCTTCACGTTTCTGTAACAGCATCAGATACAAGCCAGCTTTGATTTCTTGCTGACGGGCAATGCTTACATAAGCACGTTCTTGCCCCGGAGCGTTGCTGATACGACGGGAATAGCGACTCGCCTCACGGTCAAGGTTTGATTTAGTGATCATCAACCCCTGCAAAGTTCCTTCAAGAGTAGCTTGTACATTGGCTTTCATAGCACGTATACTCGTATCCAGATTCACAATAGCAGGATTATTCTCAGTTGATGTACGTAACAGACGTTTACGTTCCACCAGCATTTCATTATAACGTTCAATCGCACCAATCAAGGCAGCATCCTGTAAACCAACATTACTTGGTAATACTTCATATTCATTACCTCTCAAGTATTTACGCAAGTCATTCACCAGACTGATTTGAGTACGGTTCTCCACACTCTTCTTTTCATATTCAGCATTACCGGCTAAGGCTATCTGAGCTTCACTCGTCAAGTCCGTGATACCCGCGTCACGCTTAAAGGTTTCCAAATCCGCTTCTGTACTTCCCAGTTCTTTTGAAATAATACTAATACGTTCATCAATAAACTCAGCTGTTTTCTGAGCAATTTCGTTCTTATCATTATTCGTATTGCGATTATACATTTCAAGCAACTGGTTGATAAAATCCTGCCCACGTTGCAAACTGGAATTTTTTAATGAAATCACAGCCACAGAAGTAGTCTTGGAGGTTGGCGCAATAGACAGGCTGTTACAATACCCCTTTGCCACTCTCATCGGTTTGTTGATAGTCGCAGTTATATGACGTACGTTCTTCTCCATCCGAGGCACTTTCGTTCCATCTTGCAAAGTTACCGAATCAACATCTTGAAAGAAAGCCAATGTACCTTCATCAGTCGGAAAAATAGCAGGCAGCTTCTCAAAATGTTTCTGATACCCTTTCTCACCTATAGTCACATTCACATCCATATTACCTTCAGGCTGTAAGGTCATCTCGACTACCATCGAAGTTTTTAATTTTTCAGCTTCCTGAGGTGTCAAGCTTACTTGGACAGGAGATGTCTTATATAAACCTTTAGCAGGAAACTCATCCTCGTCTTTATAAGTTATATACAGATTTAATTGATTAACAACTTCTTTTACAAGCGTTTTTGAGCGTAGGACTTCCAACTCGTTATCAATATTCTTAGAAGAAGTCATCAGACCACTTAATCCCATATCCTCCAATTCCGAAGAAACTCCCGAACCTCCGCCCTTCTTCTCATCTTTTATTAGAACGGTGGCTGAAATATTATAAATGGGGGTAGCCCAATGCAGATAAAACCATGCACCAACAAAGCAGAGCAACACTGCCCCTACAAACCAAGGCCAATGAATAATATATTTAAAAAGCAATGTCCGGAAATCTATTTGTTCTTCAGCCATTTGGCGTTCCTTCCCGTTTTGATTTTCTTCTTTCATGACTCTTTCTTTTTATTTCAAGATGTTAAACAACAAGCTGGCAATAGAAACAAGGATAGAAGTAGCAGAGAACCATAAGCTTGTACTAGTTCCGATATCTGAGTTTCGTGCTTTCGCCTTATTCGGAGTAACGTATATGATATCATTCTGCTGCAGATAGTAATAAGGGGAAAGGATTGTCTCAGCCTTATTCAGATCCAATGGAATTATTTCCTGCTTGCCATTAGCATTCTCCCGTATTAGTTTTACATCATCACGCAAACCATATACGGTCATATCACCTGCCATAGCCAAAGCTTCCAGGATATTCACTTTTTCATTGGAAATCGTGAATGTACCGGGACGGGCAACTTCTCCGATCACAGAAATCTTATAATTTACCATACGTACTGTTACAATAGGAGTTTCAGTAATATAAGGTTTCAACTTTTCAACGATCATTTGTTCGGTTGCCTTCTTGGTTAGGCCACCAACATGAAGTTCACCCAATACCGGAAAGTTGATATTACCATCGTTATCAACTAAATATTGTTGTAGGACTGGCTGAGTAGTTGTATAACTCAAAGCAGCATTATTCTGCGTAGCCACTGTCAAGTTGAAAGGTGCTGCCAATTCAGGACTAGTACATGACACCACTATCGTCAGCAGGTCCTTGGGCATGATCTTAGCATCATAAAGCTGTTCGTTCTGGGTACTGTACAAAACGACCTCAGCATCCTGCAGGTAAGGTACTTTTTTGTAGGACTGGCAGCCTGTAAACATTAATGTCGCCAATGCGCAATAGAATAATTCTTTCAATCTTTTCATATATTTCTTTCTTGCTGGGGTTATACAATTTTTCGCAAGACCGGGTATCCCCATTTCATCCGGCCAGTACGGTATATTATTGGAATTCTTAGGTAAGGTCTTTTTCTTTTACAGCTCAATCGGATAAGCAGGACAAGGTATCTTACTTACTGGTCCTCCTGTTCCTTCTTTTTTCGCCCTCCGATATGACCGTCCATATCCCGCATCCCGCTATGCCGAGGAACATCTTCAGTTTCCACTTCTCTAGTATGCCTTGATTGATCTTACGACAGACAAATTTTATCTTGTTCAAAAGACGAGTATGCCTATTCGGAAAATAACGGTTTTCCAGGACATACGCCTTTAACTCATCACAGAAGGCGATAAAATTCTGATCGTTCTTTCTGGACATTCATTTGCTATTTATAGAATTCGTATCCGCTTGCCCGGTGGTTTGTTTCCGCTCCCTCCTCACGGCCTATAACTACCTCCAGCCTCCGTGCGATATCAAAGAAAAACATGGAGATCGTTATAGTCCAGCATTGTCAAAGCCATTGAGGGTATAATAGCCCCATTCAAAGGTGTCAGAATCAACCTCCCCACCATCGAAACAGATGTTGCCATAACTCTCCTCGAAACGCTCCAGAAACATGTCACCCATATATTACCCTTTATGATGAATTTATGGAACGCCCTAAACACTTTAACCTGGGAATTGTAGTAAAGGCTACGGACAACCGTCACCAAATCCAATGCCATTGAATATTTAGTCTTCTGGGAAAGTTCAAGGTTGTCATCCGGTCTCCTCGGATCAACATCATCAAAGTAACCGTCAGTCAGCTGGTCATCATCCAGAATATGCTCGAAAAAGCGTTGGAGCATCTCCTCAAGGGACATTCCGTCAAAGTCATAGATCTCTGTTTTGAAAGGGTGGATGATCGGCATATCCGGTTCTACCGCCAATTCCTTCGACTTCTTCCGAACTTTTTTTCAGGACGGAATCAAGGTGGGAGCAAACAATTCCCGTAGTTCATCGACCATCAGCAGACTCTCCTTCCGCGTCTTCTTGTCATAACACACAGAGACCAAGAGAAACATCTTTAGGGTATCGATCCGGCAGGGAGCTTTTACCACAGAGGTATTAGGACACGCCTTGACAAACTCCTGGGCCAGTTCCTTCACGCAAAGCTTTTCCAATACCTCTATCGGATTTGACTTGACGTAAGAGTCGATCTTCTCAATCATATAAGGCTTATCTGATGATTTACTGACAGACACACCAAGGATAGTGGCAATCCGAAAAAATGACTCCTTATGGACAATACCCAAATTACTATGGTACGTAAACGAGATTATGCTCATCGTTTTTTATAGGAAATGTAGGAAAAATTCATTGTGGTTGCTATCAGTAGACTTATGTCGAACCGCAGGCATTAGCAGTACTTTGTTGACAGATAAACATTATTATTTCTTCAATGTTTCGAGAGCTTCGGCAGCATCTTTCTTTGTTATCTGGAGGCTGCGAGCTACATACTCAAGAATCATGAGATCCATTGAGTAACTATGCTGCTCCATTTCTACAAATTCTACTACATGCTTTTTCAATTCTTCTGTAATCATACTCAATTATTGATTAAAGGGTTATATATCTTCATCATAGTTCCTTCATAACTTGCTCAACATCTTCCAATGGGACATTGAGCATACGAGAGACATACAAAGGGGAGATTACATCCATCGAACCAGACTGTCGTTCCATACCTATAAGGTATTCGATGTTCTTTTTAAGGTCACCAAGAGAGTTTGAGAACCCAGTATGTTCAAATGATTCAAAATCCCTTTTTGACTTATATTCATCAAGTGTTTCGCTTTCATCCTCACCATACTTGCCATCCTTTGCCTCATAAATAACACAAGGCTCCAAAACTTCTACGGTATGCCAAGCACATTGCGGAACAACACAACCGTAGTTCCCCTTTGATGGATCGAGATGGATTCGCTCTGTTTCGATACCATTGTCGTCATAGAACACTTCATCCATCTTTCCAACGAGCAATATCACATTCTCATTACTCATTGGATGGCGATGAATAGGCACTATAGTACTGCGCAACATAGCATTAAGCATACGTTGTCCTCCATCATTTAGACTTGTACGCAAGTCGTGGTTTATGCGCTTGCGGTCGCTTGACTCTGCCTGTACGAAGAGAGAATCAAGCAGTTCTTTGTTGATTTCTATCATATCGTATCTTGTCTGTCTTTTGTGGCCAAAAACAAGTAACTTACAAATTTCCAAACTGGCCAAAAAAAATCTTCATGATCAAATACCTGTAATTTATTATAAATCAATATGCTCGAAGCACCACTTCAAATGCCTCTGAGTACATTTGCCTCCATTGGCCTCCTCGCATAGCAGCAAGACCGGTAATATAGTCAGCAGAACGAGGGTGCGGATATGGACGCATCACGCCACGGTACATCGAGAGAGCTTTGATCTTCGCATCAACGCCCTCCTTGCCCACCTCCACATAGCAGTTCGGGTTGAACGACTCCATCGCGTTATTGATTTTCCACTCCGTACACGAAGGCACCTCCATGTACCAGAACTCCTTCACACGCTTCACCTCCGGCCTACGCTGGAACAGGCGGATTGCCTCCTGACATGCCATCGACGTCTGCAAGTGATCATTATTCGTGTCTGCAGGATGATGAGTGATGATAACATCAGGCTCACTCTCCTTGATTGCAGCCTCAATGAACTGCACCAGTTTCAAATGAGGCACGGTATTCATCTCAATATTTGGGAAAGTACCCTCATAAATCTTATTTACACCCAAGAACTTGTTAGAAACATTAGTATCATCCTCCAACTCATTGTCTTCAGGTCGGAACGCGCGAGCCTTAGCCTCAGTACACATGATGCATACATCCACAGTATCTCCGTTATGTGCCCACTTCCACATACTTGCGCCTGCTCCCAATGTTTCATCATCAGGATGCGCTACAACTATTAAGTATTTCATCGCTTATACAGTTTTTGAATATTCAACCAATTTATCATGCAACCACTGTGGATATTTTCCGCAAGTAGTATAAAGAATAGACAATACCGTCCACCAAATCAGACAAATGTCCCACCAAAAGCTCGCATGCTTCACATAATACACATCTAGTTTCAGACGGATAGGTAACACTTTTTCGTTGTACTCTTCCTCTTCGGTGAACTGATCTCCATAGATATAATCCCACAAGCTCGACTGAGAGGTCAGTCCGCAAGGTACAGTAGCAGCAATAGCATTCTCGCCACCACGAGTAATCTCTATCTGATCAACTGCTGCAGGACGAGGGCCTACAATTGACATTGTGCCGTTAAGGATGTTCAAGAGCTGAGGTAGTTCATCAATCTTCAGTCGGCGCATAATCTTGCCCCACCAGAAGATTCTATCCTGCTCTGGACGAAGACTCGCCTCACTTGCTCCACGAACTACACGCATGGAGCGAAACTTCCACATCTTGAACTTTTTGTTGTCCTTACCCACACGATTGGCAAAGTAGAACAACGGCCCTGGGTCGCTAATCTCAGTAAGGATGATGCTCACAATCCAGATCGGGCTGGTACCTATAATGCCCAATAGGGCGCAAATCACGTCAAACAGGCGCTTAAAGAACTTATATATCATATCAAGACATTGTTTTCATAAATTATTCATACCCATGTAGTTTACGGTCGCAGAAATGCCAGATACGCCACATCGAACCCCAAAACCAGTCAAAAGAAGCGAATTGCGAGTAGGAGTAGTTCTTTCGAGTAATGCGGACAAGACTCTGCAAAGGATTCATCCTACGAAAGTTATCCGCTCATCTTTATAACCGAAATTACCACTCTGAATAATCTCATTCAAAAGGAAACGAGCATTCTTCTCATTGGGTTCTCACAGCATCCAGTTAGCGTTACCTTCAAACATCTCCCCCAACACCCACATCAACGCCTTAGCAAAGCACGTCGTGTTAAAAGAAGTCACCTCCTTCTTAACTTTCTCTACGTTCTTATCACTCTCACCACCTGCTGCTTGCAGCAGCATATAGTAGTCCATACACTGCCTCAGTCCCACGCCCTCCGTAAAAATGTTGGAAGATATGTGTCAACTGATGAACAGTATTGAAAGTTCAAGCAGTGGTCACAATCTCGTGCCTTCCAACCTCGTTTGGGATGCGTTCTTTATGTGTAAAACACTCCTCAGCCATCTCGACAAAGAACCATTGCAGACGTACGTTGGTTACGAAGTTCTACACCAACTCAGGACGATAATGTGCCTCAACCTCTACATCCTCAAACACATCCAGATGTGCATGCGTCTCGCGTAACTCTTTCGTTGGAGCCAGTTTCCGCACCAACTCTATCACACGCTCCTTGCCATTCTCTATTCAGATGTCGATGTCGCCCGACTGACGAAGCGAAGATAACTCAGAAGGATAAAAAGGAAGATTCGCCTGTCCCTTAAAGATACAGCTTCTCACTCCCTGCTTCGTAAACAATGTCTGCACCTGTCCGCATCGCTCATTCATCAGTTCATTCTGTTTCTGAATCGTTGCGGTAATTCCAAGCTATGCATCTTCAATTCGATGGGTAGATTCACCAACTGTCGTTGCTTGTTCAGTTTCTGCATCCCATCAAAGCAAACTCCTATTAATACCTGCTTCTCAGCTATGGCATACATAACCTCCTATTCCTCAGCCGAAGGCGTATGTAACAGACAAACTACCTTACCTATAGATACTCGTATCAGTTCCAAGAAAAGCGCTTCCATCAAACCTCCCTCTTCTTTTTATCCTTACTTAGTTTGGCAAAGCCTTGGAACGTGAACGCAAAGAACACCCACAGGTCAGCCCAAGAGAATATCTGGTCCGTAGTATTCTTGAACGAGAACCACGAAGGCTTACACTTGAATCGGTTAGGCGACTTTAGGAACCACAGCACATCCATGTGCATGTAGCGCAGATACTTGTGCGCCACCTCAAACTGCGGCTTCACCTCCTTACCCAGAGAGTCATCCACTATCAGCTGCGAGAAGTTCACACCCGCCTCAAAGCAGATCTTCACCGAACCCGTGATGCGAGGGTTGATCTCCATGATCTTTGCCTTACCATCGCGAGTATCCTCTATCAGGTCAATGTCGGCATAGCCTCTCCAGCCAATCTCCTGCAGCAACTTCTGACAGTCAGCCACAATATCCGGACGGTCGATGGTCTCGTTCAGCGTACTGCTCCCGCCATCTATCGGGTACCAACGCACCTTGGCAAATACACAAACGCCCTTCATCTCACCATTGCGGTCAATGAACATCTCGCACTTGTACTGCAATCCATCCTGGGGAATGTACTCCTGTATCAACATCTTGCCATACTTCTGTTCCGCCTTGTCATAGTAGCCGATCAGGTCCTGCTCGTCCTGTGCCACATGGAAGCCCACAGCTGCACAACCCGTACGAGGCTTCACTACCACAGGGAACTTCACCTTATCCTTGTTCGCCAAATAGTCCTGCTTGTCAGTAAACGACAGCGGGCAAGGCAGATCATGCTGCATACACACCAGCATCGTCTTCAGCTTGTCCGAAGCCATCTGGAAAGTCTCCCAGTCCTCCACCGCAATCACAGTCAGACCCTTCAGGTCCTCCTTATGCTGAGCCAGAATGATAGCCACATCATCGTTCATTGGAATCACCAAGTCATAATGATAAGCCTCCAGTTCCTTGCGGATAGCCCTGTACGAACCATCAGGATCGTGCGCATTGCAGTACGCCAGCAACTTCCTGTGCGGATACTTCGACGCATAGCCCGGATCCAACTTACTGCCATTGTATGTAGTCACCTCACAGCCCAACGCACGCAGCGATTTCGCCATAGGCAACACCTGTCTTGCTCTGCCCTCTATAAGCAGCACCTTTATGTCATTGTAATCTTTCATTATTTCTCTATCATTACGGTTTCACCATGTCCTTTCAGTCCCATTGTGGTAAACACTACCCTATCGCACTGGTCTGAGCCCAGCGGGAAGCGCATCACACCATATTGCAATATCAGCGGCCACATGTCCTTCTCCAGCTGCCATATGTTCACCGGCCTTCCAGCCACCAACAGCTTCATGCGGCTGAAACGATCCAACTCGTTCTCGCCACCTTCCACACCGGTCGAGAAGAACGCCCTTCCGTCCCGATACGAAGCGCAACCGTGGCAAGGCCCTTCAAAGTCAGCCACCACCTCAATCTCGCGCGTCTTCCTATCCATGCGGATGAAGTGAACAGTGTCCGAACAACTGCCCGCATCCGTACCCCACAGCAACGCATCCTCCGTGAAGCACACACCAATAGCACGCCAATCCTGACTGCCTTGGCCTATCAGCGACCACGTCACGCCATTGTCCTCGCTACGATACAGGCAACACTCCCTGTTACCCTCGCCATAGTCACCAGTGCCCATCCAAAGGCACTTCTCGTAGACATCCCACTTGATGAAGTGGATATGACGAATCTCCGCCGAAGCAAATGTCTTCACCACCTCGAACGACATACCATCGTCCACCGAACGCCACAACTTCACCACCATATCGCGATTTGGGTTCAGCACATATTCGCCAAAGAAAATCGTACCCTCAGGTGTCACGCACACCCCTTGGTGCACAGGCTTATTACCCTTAAACTCGCTCCAGGCGTTTAGCACCTTGCCCTCGGACGAAAGGATATACAGCTTCCGCTTCACCACCACCAGCAGGTTACCATTCTTCAGCGGCAACAAGTGGTGAATCCCCACACGCAACAGCTGCGAAGGTAGTCGATGCCAACTCATCAGACGATCCTTCCAACCCCCGATGCGATACTTCCTGCTCACCCGCTTCCCGTTATAATCAATGGCGAAGAACGTCATCCCCTTCGCCACCCAGATCTTATCCAGCTCTTGGTACAGCGCCTTGGCATCAATCAGTTTCTTAAACTCTATCATATCTTGTCAAAGAAACAATTAACAAAAATCAACGTTCAATTGGTGGCAATTAACGTTTAGAATCCACCACCTTCTGAAGCTCAGCCTCCAGTCCGTTCATATAATGTTCCAAGGTAAAGTGAGCCTTGAAATACTCACGTGCATTCTCCCCGCACTGATCATAGTCATGCGGATGCTCGATGTACAGCTGCATCAGCTTCGCCAGCCCCTCATAGTCGCCTGCAGGCACACAACTGCCGCACCGCGACTCGCGGATCACCTCCTGCGCACCACCATTGATGGCACCGAATATCGTCTTGCCCGTAGTCATATACATCTGCATCTTGCCTGGAATGGTATCGCCCACCTCGTTGTTACCACGGAGCGTCACCAGCAGCACATCCGCCATCTTGTAGAACTTCGGCATATCTTCGCGCTTCTGGTTGCCGTAGAAGATTACATTCTCCTCCAACCCCTCAGCCCGCACCATCTGCTCCAGTTCCTCACGCATACGCCCGTCACCCAACATGTGGATACGGTAATCCTTACGCTTACCTAGCACCTTCGCCGCCTTGATGATCACATCCGCACGCTGTCCCTTACCGATATTGCCGGCAAACATAAAATCAGCCACACCATTATTCTCAGCGCTCATATTCATGCCAAGCATACCAGTATCAGCGTGTTGAGGAAGGTAAGCCATTCTATCGAAAGCAATCCCATTCACCCGATGCAGATAATCCATAAACGGACGCGAAGTCACCAGCACCCGGTCCGCCCCCTGATACAGCTCACGACTCATCTTATTGATGGGCCACATCAGCGGATTCCTCTTACTCTTCAGCATACCCTCAGCCGACACAGGCCACACATCCAGCGTATAATATACCACCGGCACACCCGTCAGCTTCTTGTACTCCAGAGCCGCATACATCGAGGTGATAGGACTCAATTGGTAACCAAGGACTAAGTCGTAGTCACAGTTTATAGTATATAGTTTAGAGCTTTGAGACTTACCTGCCTCACTCTCAACTCTCAGTTTTAAGCTATCAGCTACCAATTTCTTCGAATTCCGCACAAAACTTACGTAGTTCCTCACCAATTGTACTGGATTCTTTCCCCTCGGCACCTGCTCCACATGCACCACCTTCACGCCCGTCTTCTCCAGGTACTCCCTTTCTCTAAGTTCTAAGCTCTCAGCAGTCTCATACCCCGGGAACACAACTCCCTTCGGGTAGTTAGGCACACCGCAAAGCACAGTTACCTCGTGCCCACGCTTCACCAGTTCCGGAACAATCTCATTGATCTGAAACTGTTCCGGGTAATAATATTGTGTTACAATAAGTATTCTCATAAAACAATGGTAATATAAACCTTGTTCCGCCCGATGGTATCACACCATATCGTTTGCACTATCACTTGTGCGGACGGACATTCCTTTATTCTTACTTACTAAAACTTCTCAAAAATTCCTGTGGATTTGATACCAATCTTGCTTTTTCTTTTAGAACTGCGTCATCTAAATTCCACCACTCCGATACCATCAACTTTTGGATAGTTTCTTCGTCGAAACGATACTTTATCACCTTAGCAGGACACCCAGCAACAACGGCATACGGTGGTACATCCTTAGTTACTATCGCTCCAGCACCAATAGCAACACCTGTTCCTATAGTCACACCTTGCATGATGGTCACACGATTGCCAATCCAAACATCATGACCAATAGTTGTACGCTTGAGAGGTTCGATCTCGAGATCGCCAAGATGAGTACCCGTACCGCCACCTACATTATAGAATATTGGTGAGCTGCTTACCCAATCCAACGGATGCTTAGCTCCACCTACCACAAAGCCATTGGCAATACTACAGAAAGAACCTATATCGCACGAATGAACCTCACTATCATAACCAATGTATGAATGACGGCCTATTGTGGAATCGTAGAACTCCGTACCGGAATAGATCTTAGCTGTCTTGTCAATCTGACTGTTCAAGACAGACTTTCCGCGAAGAACCTTCTTGAAAAACTTGGAATATAAATAACTTAGTGTCATCAGAACTTCAGATTTTTCTTGATTATATCCATCTGGTAGTATGGATTCCAGTTGGAATCAATTTCGTTGAAACAAGCTTTACGCACCTCTTCTCGGCTATCCATTTTTCTTGCGAACCAACGGCTAATTACCATTGTCAAATCATCGGTATCATCCATTGTGAAGAAATCACCGGTTACACCCGCTTGTATTGCTTCGTATTCAGGCATCTGCCACTCAAAGCAATTATGAGTAATTACGGGACAACCGAAAACCAAAGAGTGCATTGCCGTCAAGCCCACATTGCCAGGAGACACGCACAGGTCGGCATTGTAGATGAGTTCCGCATTGGTCTTCTCGTCATAGCATACACCATAGAACCACACCTGACTATCCAGCCCCAAACCTTTGACCTTAGACTTTAGACTTTCGCTCTCACTACCATCTCCCACAAACACCAGATTGTACTTCTCATCCTTATTTCTGAGACAAACCAACGCATCCACCAACATATCCAACTTCTTCACCTTGGTCAGGCGACCGATGAAGATAATAGTAGGCAGATTATTTTGGAAGTGATCCTTGTAGATGTCCGAAGGGTGGATGCTCTCGCGAAGCGCCTTCTGGGTATCGTAATCCAGCGAGTTATGGATAGCAAAGAGCTTCTCCTCGGAAATGCCTTGCTCAATGAGCAGACGCTTTGCACGATCACCATACACGAAGGTGCCTGAAGCATGGCGATAGAGCCACAACTTCATCTTTGCATCCAAGCCGCCTTCCTTGCCATACCATCCGTGTGTCCACAAATAGAAGCGCTTCTTAGGAAAGAAAGTGTATGCCAATGCAAAAAAGAGCCAATCGCTCATAGAACGGGTCTCTGGCAGGATTAGATAGTTCTTGTAGTCACTCTTGAAAAGCAAAAACAAATAGTTTCGCTTCCAATACCATTTCTGGGGATTACCGTAGGTCTTGTAATACGTCACGTTCTTCAACAACGACGTATCCATTTCCTTTATGTCGGACTTTGTTTCACCAAAGTACCAATCGCAATCATACTCTTTGTCGATTGCCCGAAATACCGCCTCGCGATAGCGAGGAGCAGTATTATATATTACACAAAGTTTTTGCATATTAATATTTCGACTTATAGTCTTTTCCGTATTTTTCTAATATCTCGTGAAGTTCAGAACGGAATCCTTTTTGCTCTGAAATCTGGAAAAATGAATTGTACGCGAGGATTACCATCTATCAATACTCATCCGTTTTCAGTAAAGGCTAAGTCCAAACTTGCGTAATGGATATCTGTATTATGAAGTGCCAGTTTCTTTGCTGTTTCGTTAGCTTCTTTCCAGTAAGGTACCATGAAGCCGATTAATGGGAAACCGGTGTCAGGACGATTGGTATAAATGTTCCCGTACTCATCGACTACTGTCAAGACTTCTCCTGTTTCAGGATTACAAGAGGTAAATACACCACCGCTTCCAGCATTATCTACAACACTTTTTCCTCTGCCGATACGTATATAAGGATGGAATACGGTTACATCTCCATCAAAACAAATAGTATGGATTCGTAATGTATTGACTGATTCTTTATGCAAGACAGCCATACGTTCGTCTTACTTGATAATCTCTTCTGCAATGAATCCTTTAAGATATTCTGTGTCTGTAATCTTTGCTTTAAGCCCTCCTTGTCAGAGGTGTTTTCTATGATTTGAATACCCTTACCAAAAGAACCATCAAGAGGCTTTATTATCAGCCTGCCAGAGATCTCAAACAAACCGGATAGAGTCCACCATTCCCCATTGGATTGGTAATGCAGCATGCTTTTCGAGCGAAAAACTCTCCAAACTCCTAATAGTTTTCCCACTTGTCACCGAGAATTCTTCTTACATTTGCTGTATTCATAAAATCTGCCACATAGACATGTTCGTCCTCACAAACGAATGAACGGCGTTCTACCTCGAATAAAGATTCGTAATGATGCAAATAGAACTAGCCAAAACATGTGTGGGCTGCTCTAATTTTCTTGAATTCAGCATCTAAGTCCCCTACAACCCCAAAGTTTTTAAATACCAGTTTTGAAATTCAGTTTAACCTATAATACCAATATAACTTTTTTTCGATGTAGCTTGACTTAATCAGTTATGCAATCTTTTGTTTCATACATTTATGAATTAATGTGTTCTATAATACTCTCCCATTTCATTGATGGCCTTTTGCGTCCATCTGCGGAAGATACAGCCATCAGGAGTAAGAGTCATTTCACCAAACCAAATTTTGTTACCGTTAGAGTACAAATCTACTCGAACCATATCTATACCAGATGCTAGTTTTTTTGCACATTCAAGCATTTGAGTTAGATTGGCAGGCTTGCTTACTAATTCGCTTTTATCATGCTTTGCAATGCAATAATCAAACAAAGGCTTCCAGTTGACATCATAAGGAATATAATCAGCATGACCAGATTCACGATCATTGCAAACAAGAATAGCCTTGACTTCGCCTTTAAGGCAGATGAACTTATAATCTATTGGGAATCCGCCGGTACCATCATCGATAAATTCCTCACATACAACTTTTCTCGAAATCAGATTATAATGACGTTCTGAAAAAGCGAACTTCGGAGATACGAGCCATTTATCAATCTGGCTCCTCAGTTCATTTTCTGTATATTGAGATTTTTTCGTACAAATGAGATTCATACCAGCCCCCCAATTAGCCTTGAGCGCAAATTTTTGGGGTAATTCAGAATAGATTAACTCATCTCCCTTAGAATAACAGTTCACAAGGCTTGTTAATGTGTCAGCATACCCGCACTTCTTCACGTACTCGCGAACCAAATACTTATCTGCCAGTTGATAGTACTGATTGACTTGCCCATCCAACAATCTCTTTATCCACAACTCAGAAAGATCTTTAGGACAAGTTAGATTCGGCCATTTATGACGATGATGGTAGTATGCCAAACAAAAATGTATTCTTGGGAAGAATTTTGAAATTATTCTCGATACAATCTTATTTAATGATTCCATATTAGTTATTTTGCTATTAAAGGTTCAAATGGGTCTTTGCCATTGGCGATACAATATTCTCTTACTGCCATTTGCTGACGATAGTTTTCTTCTCCGTAATTAATACTAGCAAGAATTGAATTGTTTTTATTGATAATCTCAAGCAATGGACACCTATTCATAATTGCAACGATTCTGTGGCCAGAATAGCGACACATAGAGTTTAACCACACATCATCTGCTGTTCGACAAATAGACATAAACGTATCTTTGTCCTTTGCAATTTCAGGCAAAAAGCCAGCAGGAAATAATGTTCCTCCACCGCTACCAATGAAAACTGACCATGATGGTTGAAAGGCGACGTCACGATTTTTATTGCGAATAAATCGGACATTCCCCGAGTCGTCTATTCCTACTTGATTTGAATACCTACCTACAACGCAATCAGGATACATTGTAGCAGCCTCCATAATTGAAGAGATTGTATTAGTTGGATAAATCAAGTCATCATCAAATGTTATCAAATGATCATTCGGATAGTCTCTTAAAACATAATAATACTTTTTATGTGAGCGCAAATCGCCATCACACAATCGAATCTGAAGTCCGCGAGTTTGCAGATTTTGTAATCGTTTCGGTAATACGTCAATTGAAGAAAACTGTTCTTTAGATAACCATAGAAATAACATATCCGGCTTTTGGGATTGTCTCAGAATACTCTCTATCACAATCCATATATTATCAATACGAGCAGGAAATGTTGTAAGTGATGCAATAATTCGACCTTCTGTCTTCTGAGTAGCGTCTATTCTATATTGGGGATTATTTGCTGTTCTGTTAAACCAAAAGGGAACCATAATATTCGTTAATCTCTGAATAATATGCCGGAACACAGAATTAATCTTAGTCCTTTCTAAAAAATTGCTATTATTGCAGAAAATTGCGTACGACTTATATAGATAATTTACCATTGCTATATTTGTTTATATTTTTTAAAGTACCAGTATGGGAAAATAAACATAAAAGAGTAGAATACTGATGACAAGTAGTTATTGTTCGCGAACAAAAATAGTAACATATTAGCCAGAACAACGAATACGATACCAGAACTTAAATCATGACTTGTCCTATACATACGTAGAGCTACACTGGCAAACTTGGCAATATAGTATATAACCAAAGGAACGAAAAGTAGTGTAAAGTCATTTGCAAGCCAAAGATAACATGAGTGCCAATTAACGTATGAGTCAACTCCTAACCTTTCCATCTGCATCTGATAACTATCCAGTTCAGGGTTGAAGAACAGGAAATCCTGAGCTATTGACTGGAGAGCAGGATTATTGCCGAAAAAACCTCCCCAATGGAAATCGAGCAAATAAATGTTCTCCAAAAACATATAGCCTTGTGTAAGGTAGCTAAAGATATAAAGCAACAAAATTTGAAATCTATAAGGAAGAATATCCAAAAATGCATTGGTGTCAACAGTAACAGAAGATCCTAATGCTAGATAATCTCCTCCCTTAAGTTCCTCAAAACTACCGCCACTTCGACCTTCCATATTGTAGAAGAATATAGAAACGACAAAAAGAAGCGCAAATATGCCTAATATGCTGAGTCTTGTAATTTTCGCTGTCGATAATGTCTCATTAGGTATCTGCATCATGATTGCTAAGCAAGCGCATGATACGAGCATAATAACACCAAAGTTAGTTCCTGTTCCCATTGAATAAAAGCCTTCAAATACGAGAAGGACAGCAACAAGGATTTTTATTATTGTCTTTAATTGTTTCCAACAAATCAGCGCGAAAATAAAGAAGATAGAATCAATAACCGAAGTGATAAAATAGACAGTCCAAGGGATGGTTCTACCTCCGTGCATGAATGTACGTCCCATATGCGGATCGGCAACTCCAATCGCAATTCGATTGATCAGTACACCGAAATCAAGAGGAGGCAGATACAACATATAGGCGTATCTGATGGTAAACGTACATAAATAAAATATGAGCACAATATTAAAAGTCTTCGGAGTAATCTGAAGACTTGGTTGAGACTCTAAATAGCACGTCTTATTTTGTCCTTTCTGGAATCCAAGCTTCATCATAAATATATTTAGAGCAATATAGAATATATTTAAAAAGTGATAGCCAGAATTTATGCTTAATGGCGTGATGATATACATCAAAAGTGTAAACACATTAAAACACAATAACACCTTAAGTATAAGACTTTCAGTTCTCATTATTTTCATAAATTTGATTAATGAATGTATCTGTAGCAGCATTTATATCCATCCGCTTTAGATACTCCTCTCTTTCAGAATAATCTATTGAACCAATGTTATTTATGCAAGACTCCATGGCGTTATTAAATTCTTCTGCACGATGATGTACATGCAATATAGTTTGTGAAGTCTTAAACATTGAACGAACAGGGCTTCCATTGCCAGACTCTGAAATAATCAATCTATTGTATGGCAGATAACTAATGACTTTACTTGACAAAAAAACATCATTGTCAAAGTTTGCATTTACATCAATCAACGCAACGCACTTTTTATATATCTGGGCAAGATCCGTTGTATATGAGATAAATTCAATACTATCCAATAAGTCTGCATAATGTTCTTTGATGTATGTATCCAAATTACCCGAACCTACAAAAATCATCTTTGCTAAAGGATGATTCTTAAGGAAAAGCTTAAATCCATCAAGTAGGGCATCTGGATTTCGCACACCATACATCTTACCAGCATAGACAAATGAAGGTGTAATATCTTCAATTGGTAATTTTTGAAGCGATGTCTCTTTTGATGGATTTGGCAGAACCACAGATTTTATATTGGGATTACCGATAATCCCTAACTCGTAGGTCAGCATTTCTTGGTTGGTCATGCACAGGACATTCACCTTTTGCATATACTTCCTCACACAACGTTTCATGGCAGAAGTGTACATTCCCTCTTTTTCCCATGGGAAAGGTGCTGGAACTGCATCTACACAATAGCAGATATGCTTCACTTTCCTATGAGATACAAATATATCAGCAGCCATAACGGATGCATAGAAAGCGGACGACATGAGGCTTACAACAACGTCATACGCTTTGGAGTTCAATATACCTTGGATATCCTTTGCCCACTTCTTCTGTGTATGATAGAAGCCAAATATATTAAACAAAAATGTTCTTAGCCTCCATGATGGAATTCTCTTCTGCGGTACATAGTTAACGCTTCCTCTATGTTCCTTTGGTGCCCGATAATCTAAAGTAGAAGTAATAATGTCAAACTCTATCTTTTTAGACAGACCTGTCAGAATGTTTCTAAACACTAATCCTGGCGCATTATTACCCAGATTATCTGCAATAATAGCTATCTTCATTTTTACCTTTTAATTATTCGTAATAGAAGGGATTTCTCATTTTTATCTAAGACACAAATCCAAGATACAAGTGCGATAGAAGTCCATGATGTTACACAAACGATAAGAAGTCTAAATAGTCCTTGTTCCATATAATTGTAAATAACTAAAGGAACAATATTGCTTACTATCGTCAAGATGACAATTGGGATTGTGAAATCCAATACAAGTTCTTTGACGCTATATTCTACGTATGATCGCAAAAGGCAATAGCGTATAACCAATGCTATCGAAGAGAGTGATATTGATACATAAAATGTAGAGTCAAAGCTCATACCTATTTTTAACATAAGATATGAAAGTGGGAGATTCATCAATAAGACTCCACTTACAATTATCTGATACTTTCTGATAGACCCAGTAGCCTGCATCAGCGTATGAAGTGGTCCTGCCAATGAGCAGACTAAGATATCAATCATAGCCAATCTCACAAACATAATAGAATATTCCGGTACTTCTTTCAACCAGAGTTTCAACACATAAGAACATTCCAGCAAAAAAGGAATCACAATGAATAGAAGCAATATGTATGAAAGCTTGGACGATGATGACAGAAGTCTGAATACAGACTTATCTCCTGTTGCGTATGCCTTCATGATTGGTGGATTGGTAGCCAACTGAAAGTTTGTAACCAATTGGTTTGCAGCGCCACTCACTTGGAAGGCAATAGCTCTTGCCGCATTTACTATCGGACCACCAAAAATATTAAGAACGATATTTACACCTTGATTATAGACAATGCCAGCAAAAACACCTATTAGGTTCCAGCCCGCAAAGCAGCTCATTTCCCCAAACAATTTTTTGTTCCAAAATCGCTTATACTTTCCTTCTTCATAATGCGATATACAATACCACATATAGAACAGTTGGATTGTAACAGCTACAATCATCAGCAAGACACCATAGAGAATGAGCTTGTCCAAAATACTATAAACCAAAGCAATGGCAATAGCAAGCTTTGCAAACACTTCGATCAGACTTATTGCTGCAAATGCTCCCATATTCTCCCTCGCAATAATCAAGGCCTTATAGGGAACGTTCATAATTCCGAAGAATAAAACAATGACAGACAGATGAAAAATCCACAATGCAGCCTCCATGCGCTCAAGTGGAATAACCAACTTGGTTTGCACAAAATACAATCCGATAGGTTCTGCGATTATCACCATAGCCAAAGCGAGGATGAGGTGGATAGTAACACCCATACTGAATATCTGGTTGAGTCTCTCATGATTGTTCTCCTTCATCTCAACGGTCAGAAAACGCTGAACCGAGGTGTGCATTGCACTATTCAGGAAACCAAAAGACACAACAAATCCTGTGACTACGTTATAAATACCAAAGTCACTCGCGCCAAGTGTGTTAAGCACCACTCTTGACGTATATAACGTTACTATCATTGATAGCAACATTCGTCCATACAAGAACATTGTATTCTTTGCTATTCGTGACCCTCTACTTTCTTCCATTATGGATAATATTTCAAAACTGAAGTATAATAAATTGTATTAATACTTCCCTTCTATCTGGCCTGTATTCTGTTTTGATACAAGTTGTAATGTTTATATATTGGCTTACGAGCCTCAAATCTAATCATGAATCTACTGATTCTCTTTAATAGTTTTTTCTTTTTGTATCTAGCTAATGCAGATAGTCTTTGGCTATGGAAAGGATTAAGACTCTTAATAAAGAATTCTTCTGCCGAAGGAATTGATGATAAAAAATGATGTATTGTCTTACTTCCTCTGTTTGGTACTATTATGAATTGATTTGAAATTTGATTACTTTTGGCAATATCCTCATTTACGAAGAATATAATTGCGTTATTTGAGTCGAATGAACGGAAAAAGTCGTTTATAAAATCTATTCTTCTGCAAACATAGTCCAACTCGTTTTCATCCTCTATATATCTAACAAAAAGACTGGCATCACTCAGACACTTATACAGGCATTCTATCCTTCTAATATATTTGTTTTGAACACTGTCAAACTGGTCTTCAAAGGGAATATGGCACGAAAAGTCATGGTAAAAATGAAGTTTACTTTGAACGTCATAATAATACTTTGGATTAATATCATATTCTTGTTGCATGTTTTCTTTGCTCATGAACCCAGCGAATTTACTCCTAATTAAAAACAATACATTTTCAAATGAAGATGAAATTAATCAATCAAAGGGTAGTGATTCAAATTCGAGGTCAGATTCCTCTATGGAGATGGTGATTGGCTCGAAACAATGGTTACATTGTATCTTGATGTTCATTGTGAATTATTTTGTAGCAGGCAACGGATTCGATCCGCAGCTTCACACCTGTTGCCTACTTAGTTATTGGACAAAATCCTGATAAAATTGGATTTTACTTTGCAAGCTTTAGAACTTCGTTCAACTCGTTTTGGATGTACTCCAACGAAGCAATCTTTGCCTTGGTCTCCTCAAGATTCAGACGACAGGTGTTGTCAGAGTTGAATTCAGAGAGCTCGCAACGCTTGGCATCACCCTCAGTGAAGAACTGGTCATAGTTCAAACTACGGTTATCAGCTGGTACACGATAAAAGTCGCCCATATCCTCGGCCTTGGCGCATTCTTCGTTGGTGAGGAGAGTTTCGTACATCTTCTCGCCATGGCGGATGCCAATGACCTTAATATCCTCCTTCTTGCCACCAAAGAGCTCGCAGACAGCTTCAGCTTGTGTCTGGATGGTACAAGCTGGAGCCTTCTGAACGAGGATATCACCGTTTTGACCATGTTCGAAGGCAAATAATACGAGATCGACAGCCTCTTCGAGCGACATGATGAAGCGGGTCATATTAGGCTCGGTGAGGGTGATTGGGTTGTCGTGACGGATTTGATCAATCCATAAAGGAATAACTGAACCACGAGAACACATGACGTTGCCATAACGGGTGCAGCAGATCTTGGTGCTACCTGAGTAACGTGACTTAGCAACGGCGATCTTCTCCTCGATGGCCTTGGTAATGCCCATAGCATTAATAGGATAAGCAGCCTTGTCAGTTGAGAGGCAGATAACTGCTTTCACGCCTGCTTCGATAGCTGCGGTAAGTACGTTGTCAGTACCAATCACATTGGTCTTAACAGCCTCCATAGGGAAGAACTCGCAAGAGGGAACCTGCTTCAATGCAGCTGCATGGAAAATGTAATCAACACCAGGCATGGCGTTCTTGCACGACTGGAGGTTGCGGACGTCACCGATGAAGAACTTGATCTTATGGGCCACCTCCGGCATCTTAGCCTGATACTCATGACGCATATCATCCTGCTTCTTCTCATCACGTGAGAAAATTCGGATTTCTGCGATGTCAGTCTTAAGAAATCGATTGAGGACTGCATTACCGAATGATCCTGTGCCACCGGTAATCATAAGGGTTTTACCAGTAAAAATATTCATAATTAATAACTATTTATAATTTGTTGTTGAATTGTATCTTTTAGTCTTTGCCCACTGGATCAAAAAAAGTATCTGGTCTTTCTGGATTAAAAATCTCATTGCAGTACATAACAGTGACGAGGTCTTGGGTGTCCGAGAGGTTGATGATGTTGTGGGTGTAACCTGGAAGCATGATGACGCTTTGGATCTTATCACCAGAAACTTCGTATTCAAGGATTGGTGCATCGAGATTAGCTTCGTTACGCATCTGAATCAATCCATGACCGCTGACTACGATGAATTGTTCCCACTTAGTGTGGTGCCAGTGTTCCCCCTTAGTGATTCCTGGTTTAGAGATGTTGATACTGACCTGACCACAATTGAGAGTGTGAACAAGTTCGGTGAAGGAGCCACGGTTATCTACGTTCATTTTGAGATTGAAGACGGCCTTGTCCTTAGGTAGATAACTAAGATAGGTGCTGTAGAGGCGTTTTGCGAATGAATCAGCCGGCATTTCAGGAATCATGAGGGTCTGAGGCATATCGCGAAACTTGTAAAGCAGGTCAACGATTTCTCCGAGCTTGACGTGATGGGTAATTGGGACTGTACAATAACGGCCATCAGCAGTAAGGACTGTCTCAACGCCATCGAACTCACAATGGTGTTCTTCACCTTTGAGAGCACAAATCATTTCCTCTACAAGGTCATCGATGTAGAGGAGCTCCATATCTACGGTTGGGTCATTGACGGTGATAGGAAGGTCATTAGCAATATTGTTACAAAAAGTAGCAACAGCTGAGTTGTAATTAGGACGGCACCACTTACCATAGAGGTTCGGGAAACGATATACAAGCACCTTAGCGCCTGTATCTTCGCCATACTGGAACATGAGTTCCTCACCAGCCTTCTTGCTCTTACCGTACTCGCTAGTGCCGAAGCGTCCTGCGAGGGTGGCTTGGATAGAGCTGCTAATCATCACTGGACAATTGTTCTTGTATTTCTTGAGGGTGTTCAGAAGAACTGTGGCAAAGCCGAAGTTGCCCTCCATGAACTCCTTTGGTTCTTGAGGACGGTTGACACCAGCGAGATTAAAGACGAAGTTGCATTCTCGGGACCACTGGTCGAGTTGCTCGGAAGTAGAGTCTAGGTCATACTCGAATACTTCGTCAATGACAAGGTCGCCGTAACACTTGGCCTTACCGGTCTTTATATTATTAAGCTGAGCGCAAAGGTTCTTACCCACGAAGCCCTTTGCGCCTGTAACTAAAACTTTCATGATTCTTAAATTTCTTTACGCCAAACCATCTTGTTGACTACTCCAACATATGATTGGATAATCTTGACAACTTTGGTTGAGACATTTTCATCTGTATAGTTAGGAACTGGTGTACCATAGTCATCATTCTTGACGAGTTCTACTGCTGTATCGACCGACTGGAGAAGACCTTTGGTATCGATACCAGAGAGAATGAAGCCTGCTTTATCAAGTGACTCTGGACGTTCGGTAGAGGTACGGATGCAGACTGCTGGGAATGGATGGCCAACGCTAGTAAAGAAGCTACTCTCCTCTGGAAGTGTACCTGAGTCTGAAACTACAGCAAAGGCGTTCATCTGGAGGCAGTTGTAGTCATGGAAGCCAAGAGGTTGCTGTACCTGTACACGTGGGTCAAGCTGGAAGCCCGAAGCTGCAAGGCGATTGCGCGAACGTGGGTGGCAACTGTAGAGGATAGGCATATCATATTTCTCTGCCATAGTATTAATAGCGTTGAAGAGCGAGAGAAAGTTTTTCTCGGTGTCAATATTCTCTTCACGGTGAGCAGAGAGGAGAATGTATTTGCCCTTTTCCAATCCAAGACGCTTGTGAACATCAGATGCTTCAATCTCGGCAAGGTTCTGATGTAGTACCTCTGCCATCGGTGAGCCTGTAACATAAGTGCGCTCTCGAGGGAGTCCGCACTCTGCAAGGTATCTTCTTGCATGCTCCGAATAGGCGAGGTTGACATCTGAAATGATGTCCACGATTCTTCTGTTGGTCTCTTCGGGGAGACATTCGTCCTTGCAACGGTTACCTGCTTCCATGTGGAAGATGGGAATGTGAAGACGTTTTGCTCCAATAACGCTCAAGCAAGAGTTGGTATCACCAAGGACAAGAACAGCATCTGGCTTGGTGGCTACCATAAGCTTATAGCTTGCGTTGATGATGTTGCCACAGGTTGAGCCTAAGTCATCACCTACTACATCCATATAAACCTCTGGTTCCTTGAGATTTAGATCTTTGAAAAATACGCCATTGAGGTTGTAGTCATAGTTCTGTCCTGTATGGGCAAGGATAACGTCAAAGTACTGACGAGTTTTGTTAATGACGGCTGCAAGGCGGATAATCTCAGGACGAGTACCCACGATAATGAGTAACTTCAGTTTTCCATTATTCTGGAAACTGACATTTGAATAGTCTGTACGGAGTTCCATTATTGTATCAATTTAATATGTTCATCCTATCAGCAAATACTTAGTCGCGACGGAAAATATCACGTGTGTAAAGCTTCTCTTCTACATCTGCTAAACAATCATCAAAACGATTAGCGATGATTGCGTTTGACAAAACTTTGAACTTAGTAAGGTCATTTACAACCAATGAACCGAAGAATGTTTCTCCATCAGCAAGAGTTGGCTCGAAAATTACAACATTTGCACCCTTTGCCTTGATACGCTTCATGATGCCCTGAATAGCGCTCTGGCGGAAATTATCGGAATTACTCTTCATTGTGAGTCGATAAACACCAATGGTAACAGACTTTTTCCCTGCCTCAAATTCATTGTCTGTGCTATATGCATACCAACCAGCTTTGCGAAGAACTGCATCTGCAATGTAATCCTTTCGAGTACGATTTGATTCAACGATAGCTGTCATCATATTTTGGGGCACGCTCTCGTAATTGGCAAGAAGCTGTTTGGTGTCCTTTGGCAAACAGTAGCCACCGTAACCAAATGAAGGGTTATTATAGTGTGTGCCAATGCGAGGATCGAGTCCTATGCCTTGGATGATAGCTGCAGAATCCAGGCCTTTGACCTCTGCGTAAGTATCAAGTTCATTAAAGTAAGATACCCGGAGAGCAAGATAGGTATTAGCAAACAGTTTAACAGCTTCCGCCTCCTTCAAACCCATAAAAAGGGTAGGAATATCTTCCTTAATTGCTCCTTCCTGAAGCAATGCGGCAAAAGTACGTGCAGCCTTCTCTAGGGCAGGAATATCCGCAACAGCCTTGATTGCTTCATTTTCCTCTTTAAATTGTTCGCTCTCTATAAATTTTGGATAACCAACAATGATACGACTTGGATATAAGTTATCATAAAGAGCCATACTTTCACGAAGAAACTCCGGAGAAAAAAGCAGGTTAAGCTTCCTGACCCCCTTACGGGCATACTTCAAATAAAGTCCCCGGCAATATCCAACAGGAATAGTAGACTTGATTACCATTACCGCATCAGGATTGACACTTAAAACCAGGTCTATGACATCCTCTATATGATGGGTATCGAAATAATTCTTCACAGGATCATAGTTAGTAGGAGCCGCAATGACCACAAAATCAGCGTCACTGTAGGCCTTGGCACCGTCAAGCGTGGCAGTCAGGTTCAATGTCTTTTCAGACAAATACTTTTCAATATATTCATCCTGAATAGGTGATTGTTTACGATTGAGCATATCTACTTTCTCAGGAATCACATCGACTGCCGTCACCTGGTGATGTTGCGACAAAAGCGTTGCTATGCTAAGACCAACATAGCCGGTACCTGCAACAGCAATCTTCAAATCTTTTGTATCCATTGTTGATTTATGTTAGTGTTATAGATTATTCCGGTTGCTTATCCAGAACTTCAAATCGAGGTGAATTCTTGGATTTAAACTCAGGTACCACTTTCTTCATCAGCTTCACTGTATCCATGATCTTTACCGTACGGGATAGATTCTCAAATTCTGTATAAATATCAAGGATATCAGCATATTCATAGTGACGTACCTTCGCTATCATTATCTTCTTATTTTCAGTAGGAATCGTGTTTTCTTTATCACTCAAAACTTCTTCATAAAGCTTCTCACCGGGACGCAAGCCAGTAAACTTGATCTCAATATCTTCACCCGGGCGATAACCGGCAAGTTCAATCATACGAGTAGCCAGGTCAACAATCTTCACAGCCTTACCCATCTCAAAGACAAAAATCTCATTGCCTTCACCCATAGTGGCAGCCTCCATTACCAGACGACAAGCTTCGGGAATTGTCATAAAGAAACGGATGATATCAGGATGAGTCACTGTGACAGGACCACCATTCTCGATCTGTTCTTTAAAGCGGGGAATGACAGAACCATTACTACCCAGTACATTACCAAAGCGGGTAGTGATAAATTTGGTATGGCCTTTCACCTTTCCCTCACGGATGGCGCAGCCCAGGCTCTGCACATAGATTTCAGCTAAACGTTTCGAGCATCCCATTACATTGGTAGGATTTACAGCCTTATCGGTAGAAACCATGATCATCTTCTCAGCTCCGTATTCCACTGCTATATCGGCAACCTGACGGGAACCGACAACATTGACCAATACAGCTTCACAGGGGTTTTCCTCCATTAACGGAACATGCTTATAAGCAGCGGCGTGAAAGATTATCTGAGGCTGATAGATATCGAACACCATACGAAGACGTTCTTTTACACGGACATCTCCAATGACAGGAACAAAATCAAGACCGGGATAATTCTTCTCAAATTCCAAACGGACATTATGCAAAGGAGACTCGGCGGAATCAAACATAATCAGTTTCCTGATGTTCATCTGAGCCAGTTGCCGGCAAAGCTCGCTACCAATACTACCGGCAGCTCCCGTTACCAACACAACCTTGCCACAGAACTCGGTCATCACTTCCTCCATATTGATATGAATCTCTGAACGTCCCAGTAAATCCTCAATTTTGATAGGACGTACCCATTGATGGAAACTTCCGTTCTCATCGGCCTCACTAATACTTGGAGATATTAGTGTCTTCAATCCGCTTCTTTTGCAATACTGGAGCAGTCGGTCTTCCTCTTCACGGGTATTTTCATAGCGGGCAAATAAGATGCCTCCGATACATTTCTTACGAATCAGTTTATTGAAGCAATCTTCATCTTTAAAAGAATAAACAGGAAGATCAGCCACACGCCGAATAGAATTACCTGTTCCGTAAATACAAAAGCCTACAACTTTATAATGAGAACTGTTCAGTAACCGGACTTTCAATGCCACACTCTTATCATCAATACCATAAATCAGAATACGCATATTCTTTTTATTCAGTACATTCAGCAAGAATTCATAAACAATAATCAACTGTATACGAAACCCAACCATAACAATAAAAGTAAGCATAGCGTCAAACAGTACAAAAATTATTTTCTGACTGTTATGTAATCCCGTCTGTGGCAGAAGAAACCAAATGACAATGGCTATGCAGACAGCCTTTATGAGCACACTTCCCGCCAACCTCCATAATTCCTTCAACTGGGAAAAACGGATCGTATTACGATAAGTATGAAATAGAGTAGCCCCCAAAACACTCGATATAACTGAAACCGCCAAGATATGGAAAAGCGAAACTATTTCTTTGGAAGTTTCCGTAATATAATGAATGCCAATAAATGACACCCAAGTACACAGTAAAGCTATGAATGTATCGATTCCCAATACAACCCAATAGCTAAAGTAGTTTTTCTGTAAATAATGAATAAAACGGTCAAATGCGTGTTTCATAATTTAAATCCCCCAATTAATTATCATATATTCTTACAACGCTGATTATAAACAACTAGAATAATAGTATATAATCGTACATAATTATATTATTTCTATCAAATCAGGATTTACTTCTACACCCACCGAAAAGAAATTAGGCAGTTCGACAAGAAGACGTTTGACTTTAGAACCACGAGTAGTAAGCAGACGGCCTTCATAACCTTCAAAAGGACCTCCAATAATACGGATCATACGACCATACATTGTATCGCTTATCTCTTCAGGTAAATAATATTTAGGATTTTCCGAACCTCTGACAGCACGTATAAAACGCTCCATATCCAAATCGGAAACAATCATAGGCTGACAATAACCGCCACCTTTCTGGTAACGATATTGAAGGGTCGGTATTTTACGAACAAACAGATCTAGAACTTCTCTTGTATCGTGGATAAAAAGCAGGTCCTGCATAAACGGTACTTCTTCACGAATTCGCTTACCATTTTTTAACTTCAACCGCCATTGCATAGGAGTAAATACTTCTAGATGTTCATCACTAAGCTGCTTATAAGCAGGTAACTTAGCATTAGGGCGTTTGAGGTCACGCATCACATACCAATGCATTCGTTGTTCATCTTTCAGGAGCGCCATAAAACCTCAAGACAATAATTCTAATCCTACCTGATTACATACAGCGTTATATATCAAGCAGTTATCATCATATTTCACAAAAGTTAGAGATCCCTCCCCACTATTATTAAACTTTCTCATCTTCACCATACAAGATGCATTCAAGGTCTATTTACAACCTTACTTTTTATTTCTCTCTATAAGATAAATAACAGGATGTAATATTTAATTTAATCACATAGATATCAGATAATTATAATCATTATATAATCGATAATAATTAAACATTTGTTGAGTAAGTCCTTCTCTAGAAGAAGCAATTACTCAAAATTACATTATGTTTTATGCTGTTATTTCCAATAAATTACGTACCTTTGTACCCGTTAGTATTTCTCTTATAGAGAGAACTATATTTTGCTAAACAAATTTAGCTTATATCAATATTATCCTTTCTTGTAGTTTCTCTTTAATAACCAGTACGATATCATTATAGAATTAAGAATGATGCATAATGACTATTAAACCGTTCCGGATTCCCGTTTAACTTTGTTATGCCCTTACTTTAGGAAAGTTTTAATATGTAAAAAAACAACAGTAAATCATACATACCCCTTGATACATATTTCCGATTTACAGTTTCATGGCTATATGGTAGATTATCTCATTTCTACAATGAATTAAGAATAAGACTGTTTGCCTTGTCTACCAAAGAAGTATCCAATGAGGCTAGATAAATGCGGGTAGTATTTTCCGAATCATGCCCCATAGCTTCACTGATAACAGATAAGGCTACATTTTTACTTTTGGCGATACTAGCCCAGGCATGGCGGGCAACATATGTAGTTAAAGGTATAGATAATCCTAACTGCATCCCAAGTTTCTTCAGTTTTAGATTCACCAAATGAGCAGTTTTCTTGTACTGTTTCCTTCCGTCCGCCTCCAGATCTCGTATAATAGGTAGTAGGTACGGGCTCCCCTGAGTATCATACCTATTAATTATTTCTTGCATTGGCTTTTCCCATTTGATGAACAACTGTTGCCCCGTCTTCTGTCGGCGATAGGACAAAATACCATTCTGCAAGTCTTTCTTTCTCAAAAAAGCCATATCAATGAATGACATACCACGGGTATAAAATGAAAACATGAAAATATCCCTCGCATAAGCCAGAGAAGGGCTCCTTGTTAGATCAAGCTCCCTCAAGCGACGAATCTCCTCTAACGGAATGGCACGTTTGACCGTCTTGTCTATCCCTGTATATACATATTTAAAAGGACTTCGCTGAACCGTCAAGTCCTTCTCCACAGCACGATTATAAATAGCCCGAAGATTCCGCATATAATAAGAAGTGGTATTCGGACAAATACCGGTAGACTTTAAATAGCTCTCATATTTCATCATCAAACTGGAATCAACTTCCTCCAACAGGACATCTTTCCCTTTCCGGAAACGTATGAAGCTGTTTAATGTAGTCATATAAGTTTCAGCAGTACGGTGTTTCCCGATTTGATTTAACTCTTTGATAAGATTTAGAGTAAAGGATACAAAACCATTATTCTCTGTGGATGCACAATAAAGCTTCACCAGACTATCTGAAGTATAAGCAATGCCCGAACGTTCAAGACGGGTTATAATATTCTTCAGCCTTACACTATCCTCCAACAGAGAATTCTTCAAAGAAAGCAAGTAATCTCTCCGACTTTCACTGGTTACTGAGGACAGAACAATCTCCGAATGTACCGCGTCCCATTCCGCAGGAAACAACTTGTATCCGGTATGTATTTGTCTTACTATACGTTTATGAATCACTTGATAAAAAAGCGTGCCTTCTTTCGTTGCGACGGAAGATGCACGGAATTTAACTTTTACTGTTGCCATATAAAATTATTTCTCTAAATAAATATAATCAAACGTGAACTTATAGATATTGAATGACCCGAATAAAACGTTTTATCTGAATTAAACAATAATCACTCCCTCATTATTCACATTTCACTATTTCCTCACTACAGAACATACAATAATCGAAATAACTTACTGCTTTACCTTATTTTAATAACTAATTCTTGTTTTTTATACTCCCAACCCTTTCCATACAACAGATCTCCAATTCACTGAACTTTCCAAATATTTCTTTTTAGTAATTATTTTAAAACAACTCACAAAGATGACTCCGTTAGAGTCCCGGAATAAAGGATAAAAAGGAGCGGAGGAAACATTATATTATATTACATAACAAATAAAAAAGGCGATGTCACCACAACATCACCTCTTCTTCATACAAAACATTAAAATCTATCTCATCCAGCAATAAGCATTCGCCTTAACCTCAACTTTTGTAAATTTCTCCAGTTCCGCCTTTAACATCTTCACTTCATTCGCAGTCGGTTCGGGAAGGGTAATATCATACCGTGAGTTACGACCGATATTCACCTGCCAAGGGGAACACATACGAACCAGTTCCACCAATTCTGCCGGATCAAATTTCATTAGAGGTTCACAAGTTACATAGGTGGGGATTCCATAGTTGGCGATCTCCTGCATAGCAGCCGCACGTTCTTGAGGTACCAGAGTATTCCGCATTATATCCGGATAAAAACGGTTCGTCTCAATGGTCGTACAAAGAACGGATTTCTTCATAACCGGATGCTCCAGATATTTCAGAAAACGGGCGGGATTCTTTGACTGGAAGAGATACTTGTTATCAAAACCGTCACAATAGTCCAGTATCTGCTCAATCCATTCTGACGGGACATTAGCCGCCCATTCATCCGTACTGCTGCCTACAAAGATAAAGTTGCCTTCACCCAGATTCACTTTCAGTTCCTTCAGCTCCAGACGCAAGGGAGGCAGGAGAAGTTTACGTCTCATAAAACAATATGAACAAGAGTGTTCACATTCGCCTTTCATCGGGTTATATGTATGTGAAACGAAGGCATACATGTTCCCGGTACTTTTATTCAGTGCCATATATCATTATGCTTTTCACATCCATGTTATATTCAACTTTTAATTAGTATCTTTGAACCATTGGAAACAACTATAAAATTCAGCGTGCCAAACAGCACGATGTTGTGATTTGCTTTCAAATTAGTATCTTTGAACCATTGGAAACAACATTAGCAAAACTAATAGGAGCAGCAGTATTGTTGTGATTTGCTTTCAAATTAGTATCTTTGAACCATTGGAAACAACCTATATTCTTAACTCCTTTATCTTCTGCCAGTTGTGATTTGCTTTCAAATTAGTATCTTTGAACCATTGGAAACAACTATTTAAATTAATGGCTAACAATGTTTCAGTTGTGATTTGCTTTCAAATTAGTATCTTTGAACCATTGGAAACAACGAAGCCACAGGAAAAGCCTGTTAAACCACAGTTGTGATTTGCTTTCAAATTAGTATCTTTGAACCATTGGAAACAACGAAATAAAATCGGAATAATCTTCCCACAGTTGTGATTTGCTTTCAAATTAGTATCTTTGAACCATTGGAAACAACTTCAGGGTCAATCACTAGGAACTGTTGTGAGTTGTGATTTGCTTTCAAATTAGTATCTTTGAACCATTGGAAACAACTAAATTATGGCAATTGTAAGAACCTTAGGTGTTGTGATTTGCTTTCAAATTAGTATCTTTGAACCATTGGAAACAACGCCTTTGGCGATATCAAGGTGCTAACGCTCGTTGTGATTTGCTTTCAAATTAGTATCTTTGAACCATTGGAAACAACAAATCTTTAACATTTATAGGTTTTTGATCAGTTGTGATTTGCTTTCAAATTAGTATCTTTGAACCATTGGAAACAACCTCAATTTAGAAGAAGCAAACCTAGGAACAGTTGTGATTTGCTTTCAAATTAGTATCTTTGAACCATTGGAAACAACACAATGTCGCTTAGCGTGAGTAAGAATAATGTTGTGATTTGCTTTCAAATTAGTATCTTTGAACCATTGGAAACAACAAGTACGTGGTATTCAACAACTGGGAACGTGTTGTGATTTGCTTTCAAATTAGTATCTTTGAACCATTGGAAACAACTCCACAATCCTGTGTTATTATGCCTTTGCTGTTGTGATTTGCTTTCAAATTAGTATCTTTGAACCATTGGAAACAACACTGCCGATGCCACCCTGCCAAGCAGCATGTTGTGATTTGCTTTCAAATTAGTATCTTTGAACCATTGGAAACAACTCTGCTTGGGTGAAGAGCTACAAGGTTCCAGTTGTGATTTGCTTTCAAATTAGTATCTTTGAACCATTGGAAACAACAGACAAACACCCTAGTGAACACAGCCAACGTTGTGATTTGCTTTCAAATTAGTATCTTTGAACCATTGGAAACAACTCTGCTTGGGTGAAGAGCTACAAGGTTCCAGTTGTGATTTGCTTTCAAATTAGTATCTTTGAACCATTGGAAACAACAGACAAACACCCTAGTGAACACAGCCAACGTTGTGATTTGCTTTCAAATTAGTATCTTTGAACCATTGGAAACAACACAAGCGATGGGACTACAACTGAAGCAAATGTTGTGATTTGCTTTCAAATTAGTATCTTTGAACCATTGGAAACAACATGGAACAAAGAAAAAACAATTATCACTTAGTTGTGATTTGCTTTCAAATTAGTATCTTTGAACCATTGGAAACAACTATAACAGTTGGCTGCACAACAACCGCACAGTTGTGATTTGCTTTCAAATTAGTATCTTTGAACCATTGGAAACAACTTTGCTGTCCGGATCGTTCCTTCTGGCGGTGTTGTGATTTGCTTTCAAATTAGTATCTTTGAACCATTGGAAACAACTTTAAACTGCAACACTTCATGTTCTTCGGAGTTGTGATTTGCTTTCAAATTAGTATCTTTGAACCATTGGAAACAACACGTAGAAGTAGAATGCGGACACTGCTTTGTTGTGATTTGCTTTCAAATTAGTATCTTTGAACCATTGGAAACAACTGTTGAACAAGCGGTTTCTACCTAATCGAGTTGTGATTTGCTTTCAAATTAGTATCTTTGAACCATTGGAAACAACAGGGTGGAGTAAGTCAAGAAGAATAGGATCGTTGTGATTTGCTTTCAAATTAGTATCTTTGAACCATTGGAAACAACTGAAGTTCTTTTAAACCGGTAAAGTGTGCCGTTGTGATTTGCTTTCAAATTAGTATCTTTGAACCATTGGAAACAACCCACATGGAACACATATCAGCAGAACGCTTGTTGTGATTTGCTTTCAAATTAGTATCTTTGAACCATTGGAAACAACCATTTTGTGCCGTTTGAATACGCTGACAGAGTTGTGATTTGCTTTCAAATTAGTATCTTTGAACCATTGGAAACAACACTCATGCGCTGCATCCCATGCATGGCAGTGTTGTGATTTGCTTTCAAATTAGTATCTTTGAACCATTGGAAACAACAGGAAGTAGGATCTACAACATTACCATAATGTTGTGATTTGCTTTCAAATTAGTATCTTTGAACCATTGGAAACAACATTCTTTCTTTTTCCAATATTCCCATGCATGTTGTGATTTGCTTTCAAATTAGTATCTTTGAACCATTGGAAACAACATCAAACTGAACAGGGTTATTCTGAATAGGGTTGTGATTTGCTTTCAAATTAGTATCTTTGAACCATTGGAAACAACAGTAGCACTATTAACGTATGACGCAACATAGTTGTGATTTGCTTTCAAATTAGTATCTTTGAACCATTGGAAACAACACCAAGAGTCAGTATATTGCTTCAAATTCGTTGTGATTTGCTTTCAAATTAGTATCTTTGAACCATTGGAAACAACAGACTGACGAGCAGTAACAGGTTGGGTGCCGTTGTGATTTGCTTTCAAATTAGTATCTTTGAACCATTGGAAACAACATATTTTATATAACAAAATGATTTCCAACAAGTTAAAAAGAAAATTAGAAAAGAAAAAAAGTCTGTTTCCAGCACAAAATCTCGCATTAATGCGAGATTTTGTTTTTTAAAATAACTCTAATTGTTGTCCAGGCGTATTAACATTCTGCATTTTCTTTCCATAAAAAAGTTCTATATTACCAAACTGTTTATCGGTAATACACATGATTCCGACATGTCCAAACTCCGGGAGGAAAGATTTAACTCTTTTTATATGTACTGTAGCATTTTCACTACTAGCACAGTGACGCACATAAATGGAAAATTGAAACATAGTAAAACCATCCTTTTGCAGATTCTTTCTAAAGTCCGCATAAGCCTTCTTTTCTTTCTTCGTCTCAGTCGGCAAATCAAAAAAAACAAGTACCCACATAATACGATATTCACTAAAGCGATCCATTATCGTTCAGGATAAGCTATTCGACGAATTTCTCCATTGAAACATTTGTAAAGTGAGGAAGTGGTTTGTCCTACGGCAACCATCAACGGACTACGTTTACCTCCAATTACCACTTCCAATGTCGGAACAGTCAGCAACCGTGCTTTTATGTCTTTTGTCAACTCCACATCTTTTCCATACTCCTGTGTCAAGTTAAATACTAATTCATCCACATAAGGACGATAAGGTTCCATTATATCATCAGCCAAACAATAAGCATTATATCGATTGTGATGATGGATGCCCAAAGTAGGAAGCAAACCACTTATTACCAACCCACGAGCCACTACTGCACGAAGAATAGCATATCCGTAATTCAATAGGTTATTAGGAGAAACACCCTCACGATCTCGCGTAAAACAGTCAATGCCAGCAAATAAGAATTTCCAATAATACGCTGCAGCACGCGCTTCCAAGTTATCAGGATCACCGCTACGCACGTCAGCCGCCCACACACGCATACACTTTACTTCTTCGTTCATACAATCTTTGAGTACAGATGCCTGGTTGTTGATCTTCGCTTGAATAGTTTGCTGCCAGAGTTGCTTTTTCAATGGAAGTGAAGCATCCAATTGTTTACGAAAACGCTCATTCTGCGTGGTATTTCCATAAAGAGGAAGCATTAGTCCGACCGGCATACTCTTACTATTACAAGTGATTACCGAGCAATTATTTTCAAGCAAAGCCTCCAACACACCGGAAGTAATGGTAATTTGTTTGTTATCCAACACAATTATTCCAATATCCTCTATAGGCTTCGTCACTTCCGCCTGTTTTTTCAAGACTTCAGGCAAAGCTATTGTCTTTTCAACATCAGGCAGTTTAATGATTAACTGTGCATTTCGTAACGATAGATAAACCGGATTCCCGAAATAAAGTGTTTTCTTAATCATAATTCATTCTTTTATTAAAGTGTTTCAAAATCAGATTTGTAATCATAAAATCATTTAGTATGAAATCGATCATATTTCTGTTCCATAATGGCATGACCACTTCGTAACTCACTCTTCCAGTGTATACAACACAACCTTTCCATTGAATTATCAAAATAAATCCTACTTTTCACCTCATCTTTCACATACAAACATGTTCTTTTTAGCCGGATTTTTTACATAATCTAAAGATATTGAAAGAATGCGACTCAAATCATACAACTCTGTATTATTCAGATTTTTTTTGCAATAGGAAAAAACTTCCGGTTTATACATCACCTCGTTAGATACATTTTTCCAAGCAGTTTCTATTTATTAAACCTCTTCATCACATCACCATTCGCTCCACAGTCAGCATCACTTTGCAAATAAATACCGATTATTCTCTTATGGAAACAACGTTCGCTACTACGAATGTCACAAATACAAACAAATTATTACTTAAAATAATTTTCTCTAAACAGTTTCTGCGAATTCTTTAATCGTCTGTCATTCATACCCAAGTACCTCAATCAAACATTTTTTCAGTACGCTGTTTACCCATATTCAAAATATGTAGTTTGAATTTCATCAATGCAGTAACCCACAGATAGAATGATGCCCAGATGATATAACCTCATCTGATACATTTTACCATCAGTGGCAGCTAATTCCAAAAATCTTCAATTGGCTCACTGTCTACAAAGATATTCTTGAAATGTTTTGCAACTGCGGAGCACAGTACTCTAAACAGTCAAGTAATTTTGCCTTGCGCCAACCCAAACATTTCGTCAAAAATATAGATTTCAACTTTCACCTATCTATCTCTATATTTGTAATAATAGGAGTCAAAGCATCAAGGATCATCATTGTTTTTACACATATATTATTTATTATGTATTATTCAATTAGTATTCCCCAACCGAAACAATCTGCCCAATGTGATTAACACGTACTTTAACAATAGAGTCTAATCCTTTTGAACTACGAAAATCTATCCAAGTGATACCTCTCAAAATAGAACTCGTATCCTTGATCGTTGTTTCCAAATGATGTCTAAAAACATAGTTTTTATGAGTAAATTTCTGTACCCTGAACAAATTTGGGCTTATCAATCCATAATTATCTGCATCAAGTAAATCAATCTCTTTCGGATTAAAGCCAGTCTTTTTATTTGGAAATACAAAATACTCATTTTGCTTCATACTGAAAAGGAATTGCCAGCCCTCACTCGCTTTATAATCCTTATCAATAATCGGTTGACCAAGATTTACCCTTGTTACTGCATCAAAGAAAGTAACTACAACCTCTTCAAGTTCATACTTTAGGTTGCCATTCTCGTCAATTACCATTTGACCGTTCTTATCTATAACGGGCCTACGATAAACTGCTACATGATGATTATTGCCTGTATTAACAAAATCCACAGGAATATTTCTACCATTTCCATCCAATACTGGTTTGCCATCCTTATCCTTTTTCACATGCAATGACTGCGCATTGCTGATTCCCGAAATTGTAACTCGTTTAATGGGTATGCCTTTCTCTTTATTCAACCAAATAGGTTTCTCATCAAGATTGGAGAATGCTTTTTTAGCATCATTCCCATACTCCTTTAATCTGCCTGTTAGCATTTTTCGAACACCTGAATCTATTATCTTATCAACCCTCAAATCTGGAGAAATCTCTTTACGTATAGTATAAATAGTTTCAAATGTTACAGTTTTTACTTTCTCTGGTACCTTCCTTATTTGCTCCTTATCCAGCCAAACGGGCTTTTTATCTAGTGAGTTCCTTCCGGCAAATGCCTTTTTCGGATCATTGTGATGTTCCTGCAAACGTTTTAGCAATGCATCCCTGTAAACAGAGCTACTTACTGTCGCTATTTTCGACACATCAAACGAAGCATTCACCTTCTCTTCTTTTGTCAAATATTGTCTGCAACAACCATAGATTGTTTCCAGATGCAACTGTCCACGTGGGGTTTGTTGCTTCTTTGTATTTACGCCACCTCTTTTCTTCGTTTTATTAATATTGTTCGTAATTACCTTATTTTTCGCTTTTATCGAAATTAGGGTATTTTCCAAATGTTTTTTAGCTTCTGCACGAAACTCATTCAATGGTATAGGTGCTATTGCCCTACCATTTTGAAAATATTTGTTCTTTATTGCATACTCATTTGTGTTGGGATTCAAACTGGCATTTTTGTTATTAAAATACTGAATGAATACCTCCTTTGTAAACGCAACCGTCAAAGCGTCCATCGCATGATGACGATGATCATTCCGTTTCGACCAATCCTTGATTCTGCCTATTTGTTTTCCATCTTTATCTTCAAAATATTCAACCAGTCCTAACGCCTTATATTTTTCCCAATTCAATTCTTTCATCACATCAACCAGTTGCCAATCTTCGCGCAATTTGTCAGTAATTGAGCCACTTGTGGCAACTACACAACGAGAAATTTCATTCAACATAGACAGAGCCTTTTTAGCAATATATTGCGTATTACGAAGGTCACGTTCAATAAAACCACCAGGAATATCCTGCTCTGTCATTTTCAATTTAGTATATTTAGTTTTCGATATTTTCCCTGAGACAAACAATACTTCGATATTATTCAAATAACAATCTAAACTATTATCAGTTCCACTTTCACCAAATTTTTCCTTCACAAAATCGTAAGCTGTCCTATTCCCTTTTTCAATATTTACATTACGTGCTTCAAGTGTCTTATTTGAAAAGCTGTCATCAAAAAGCCGCGCTTGTGGAATAATATGCTCAATATCAAATTCCTTACTAAACAACTTTTCTCTTGGAATATAGGTATTGGAATAAAGAGTCTTATAACCACGTGACTCTAATTCCTTATAAAGTTTGTAACGCAAGATATCCGAGCGGCCTACATTCTTCAAACCGAACTCCTCTTGCAAAAGTTTCTTATGTGCCTCATGTGTCTTTGTAGTTTCAGCTATGGACTTGGTTAACTTCTCCCTCTCTTTGGCATTCTTTTTCAATTCACGTGCCAATTCGACACGGATTTCATCCGGTCTCCCATAAGCCTCAATAATTGCGTTGATTACGTTTACCATCTGATTCAGAATCTTTTCCACCACTGGATTGCGCAAACTATTCCTAGGAAGAACCTCTAGCTTATCTTTCAACACCTTGTTTGCTATTTCTTCTTTGGTTAAAGACGATTTTGAATGCCTATATCCAGCATACTCGCAAGCTACATCATACTGATTGCCTTCTTTCAGATGAGGTAAAATCTTATGAATGGCTTTTGCACTCAGACTGCCATAATCTTCTTGAAAAGTAATATTTGCCAAAATCTTTGCAAACTCCTTCCCAAGACCATAAGAATCCATTATCTTTTGAACTAGGCACCCGTTTCCTGTTGGCGTATTGTCACCTTCAAAAGAATACAATAAATGCCAAAGTTTATAATAAGATTGTTTATCCAACTCTTTATTTGAGTCAAAACTCAAAATGTCGGTATTCCAATTAAGAAGAACAAAAACAGACTTTACCTGCTCAACTATTTTCTCAATGGGTTTCTTGAAGTCAACTGGCTCATGACCAGACATTTCAATCATTTTGCTATATGCTTGAAAAAATAGATATCCCGTCTTATTACCATCAATCGTTTTAAAATTCAAGTCCAATTCTTCTGGATTATCAAATAATAATCTTAAAACATCCAACTTCGTCATTTTATCACGAACAAAAAGCTCTTTGGCAAGCAATTCTTTTTCTTCCTGATACAAATAACGCCTGCCGTTCAACTCCAATTGTTCCGTATCGTCCGGTTCATTTGAACCATTCTGCATTCTTTGTTTATTCTTATTACCAACAGCTGTTACTTCAATATTATTTAGTATTTGCCATATTTTGAATTCTTGGAACAAGGGAGAAGAACGGGGTATCACCCGATTACCTACTGTTCTAATTTTTCTCTTACCATCTATCTTTACTTCTATCTGTCGACTTTCAAACTCACAAAAACTGATTAATCCTTTCTGACTCTTCAACCTGCGCTGATAAAAAATGATAATATCACGGATCTCTTTTTTTAGTTCTCCCGTCAATTCTTTATGAAATTCTGCTTGTTTTTCCCAAAGCACATTAAACTCATCCAAATAATCCTGACGATAAAACACAATATTCCGTAAACTTGCATTGGGATTGTTATCCAAAATATCCATTAGGTATTGACCAACAGTTTGTTTGTTAAAGTACAATTCTTTACTTCTATCACTGATTGTACCTAGATAACCGCTTGAATTATTGATTTGAGTGTTTATTTCTTGTAATATAATAACCAATTGTTCCAATGATAACTTTTCTTTCAAACCACTTACCCTCCATTGCAAATTTTCCTTTTTTGCCTCATCCCTTTTTCGTTTGCTATAAATACCTTCCAACTTATGTTCCTTTTCTATTTGTTCGTTTTTGCTTTCTTCATTATTCCATTCTGTATAGGTTTCTTTCCAAACAAAAGCATTGGCACAAATGGCCCAAACAGCATCACGTTTTTTACCTCTCAACTCTTCTTTCAATGCAGCAGTAAGAATCCCAGGATAATATTCTTTTTGTTTTTCCCAAATCCTGTCAAGTTCATTCTGTAAGTCAGAACGATAAAAATCAGGTAATACCTTTTTCCCTGCAGAAAGAAGTTGCAGACATAATTCACCGGGGGTAAGATTGGCATCATAAAGTTTCCTGGCTATATCCATACCGTCAATCAACGTGTCCTCTTCTGCTCCTCCCGCCTTCCGACTACTTTTATAACCACGTTTTTTATTAATCATTATCAATACACGCGCAAACTCTTCCAACGAAATTTCCTCTGTTAGCGCTTTTACCCTCAAACGATATGTCTCAAAAGTTGTACGATTACCATTTTCCGAAAGTATTGTATCTTCAGTTATAAACTTACATTCCTTCAGCACCTCTATTAAAGCCTCCCGGCGAAGTTTGTAACGATGCAAATTGCGACGCATACTTCTCTTAAGTGTTCTATCTGCATTGGTTGTAATACTCTTCCCTTTTTCAAAGTTGATCGATTCATCTACTGTCAAAGGATTAACTCTCACACCAAGCTTAACAATCGACGACCTTTCATTCTTGCTTTCCGCCTCGTTCACTAATGCCCACCCAATACTACTTGAGCCTAAATCCAATCCTAAAATCCTTTTCATATTTGACCAGTTTTATTACAATACCCCAAATATATTATTTTTTTCTATAAATAAATACTATTATGAAAATAATTTCCTATCTTTGTATCACTAATTTGAAGCAAATCACAATAAGGATTATTCCGTTGTGAAAACATTAAGGGCGGGGCATTTGCCTCGCCTTTTTGTATTACTTATAAAAACAAACAATCCTGCCTATATATAACCGATAGATAGAATAAAGCAGACTAATAATTACATATTGGAGAAAAACACCTATTGACATAGAATTTATAAAAAGGATCGAGTCTATCCTGCTTAGATAAATTATTGAGCCCCTATCATATTAAAAAGGAAAAGCCAAAACGACTGCACACAGTCTGTTTCCCTGTTTTTTTATAAACTAAGATCATTTAATCTATTAAATAAAGTTGATTTACTTTTTTTATACACCTCATCTTAATCGGTATTCTTCTAATCACATTTCACATAATTTTAAGTCCATAAATTTCTAATACTTAGTCAATCTTAACATACCATTTAATATCCTATCCATAATTCCCAATAATTCTATTAACATGATCTGCCCAGACTATTACAACTTTATATACCATATAGAAAAGATACCGAGTAATCCATTATAGGATCCTCTCCGATATCAAAATGCTATTTCGACAAGGATACTCTCTCTTACTCCGAAACTGGCAATAAGTGTCTTTCAAATAAACTATTTCCGTTGGTATTTATATGTATAATTATTTTTATTTATAATAACTCCTACTGATACTATTGGTAGTCTGACAATAATATGTTTCCCCACGGCTCTCCGGGAAATAGTTGCCTTCTCATCCATAAGACATGTTTTTTATAACTGGCATTAATGTAGAGGTTTCATTAAGGGATTGGGATGATTCGGATTCTCCTGAATGGTCAACCGGTCCATATCTTCCTTTTTCTGCCACATATAAGCCTGATACTCCGGACTGTCCTCTTCCGCCCATTCAAGATTGAAGGAGTTGTAATTCAGGTAATCCTGATCCTTATGCAGTACCCGCGGCCTGCTCATCAGAGAGTTATCACCGGCTACAAATTCGGCTTCCGCCATAAGAGCATCAACACGCGCACGTCTCTCGTCAATAGAGCCATAACGGTTCTTACGATAATAGCATACATAAGGATCCACAGAAACCAGTCGGTCCGTATCGCTGTCACCAATTACCGTGACTACAAACAGTTTTTTCCTTTTATCAAGTATGGTACCATCCGACCGTACCACCAGTCCGTTATCCAGCTTTCTTTCCTTGTCGGTCGGAGAATACTTCAGGACCTGTTTCCATGCAAGATTCAAGGCATGACAATTGCCCGGATCATTATCCTTATGAACCGGTATATATTTCCTGCCATCCCGGGGCATAGGACTGAAACAGATGGCCACAGCTTCATCAAGAGGTATTTCTCCATGGCTTTTCGTGTCCAGGTATTTGCTTCCATCCAGACGGGTATGGATTTGCAAGGCATGGTTCCAGGCTGGGTCTTTATATTCCCTATAAACATATGTACCTTCACGGTTTACCCAGATATTATATATTCCACAATATCTCATTTTTCTGCCGTTGATCTCTTTTTCGAACGGCAGTTTTTTATCGTTTTTATTCATCATTTTCTTTTGATTTTATATAACTATTCATATTAGTATTCAGACAATTTAAAAGATATCTTCCGGATTGGTTTTCAGTTGTTTCTACAAATATTACATATTGCGCATTCCCTCCTGTATAGCGTCCATCGGTATCTGTTTCAATAACCTGTCCGGATTTCCATACTTTTCGTAAATAAGTCATAGGTGGGCTGCACAGACCTGTTTTCAACAACCATTCAATGCAGAGTCCGGTTGAAAACAGAATGACTCCGGGAATAATCCGCTCATGGTTCCCTTTAGCTGAAATAACATAAATCAGGAGATGCCCGGAAACCATAGTTCCCAAATCAGGAAACCACTTTTCTGCTTGCTTTAACATTATAATTATTTCAAACATGATTTATTATTATCTTTCATCATTTATCAGGATGAGGGGTGATGACAACAGCGTTTTTATAAATTTATGACACTAAACCTGTTTATAAAGAGCTCCAGACCTCATATAATGAATGGACATGTACAGTTCAAAACATTTTTCATATGATTGGATATGCAGATCTGGGAGGTGACGAAGGAAGCCGTCAAAGCTTCAAAATGCCTCAAAAGTTATCCGACCTGAGAATACGAATTAGCAATAATTCCTCATCGGGTTCAATACAGTTATGCCCTCTTTTACTCACTATATACATATACAACCGTCAACCCCACAGATAACCTTGACATGTTTATTAAAAAAAAATACCGTCTTGGGAAAACCCTGAAATCCTTATACATGTACGCTAAATAAGGAAGGCATACTAAAACTGAATAAAAATGAAGAACGAAAAAAAAGAATTATTAAAAAAGCAGCGGCAGGTGATGCGGAAACCATGTACCTGCTAGCACAGGATTATGAAAACGAAGGAAACTTTGACAATGCTTTCTTCTGGTATAACAAAGCCGCAATGCAGGGACTGGCGGATGGGATCAACAATGTCGCCATGTACTACCTGGAAGGTCTGGTAGTAACCCCGGATGTTGACAAGACTATTAATCTGCTGGAAAGCATTGCAGACAAGGTACCTGTAGCAAAGATTAATCTGGCGTGTATATATCTGGAAGGGAAAGGTTGCCCTCAGGATAGTGAAAAAGGAATGGAGTTACTACGGCACGCTGTCTCTGGTGAGGGGCCGGCTGCTTTCACAATAGGGAAGATACATCTTGGAGGTATGTATGGAGCTCCTGTAGATTATAAGATAGCCATCAAATGGTTTGAGAAAGCGTATGCATTGGAAATATATGAAAGCGTGGAGATCCTCTGTAATTTGTATGAAGGCCTGTATTCACGTAAAGTAAAGAACAGGGAAAATATCATCATAAATAATAAGAAGGTTTATCCGGACTTCCTGGTTGCAAGAACGTTCCTGCCGAACATGAACCCGGAGCTTTATACGGAAGTGGAACATATTGACGGGGACATGTCCAATAACTCCACCCGGAACCTCAGATGGATAAAAAAGAAATAATGCCGGACAATCATGGATAGTTATATCACATTAGCACATAGAATCAACCATACAAGGTACAATCTGAGCTATCCGACACTCTCACGGGTTACAGGCATGATCCGTGATGGTAACATGGTGCTGTGTGACAGTCAGTACGGTAAATATACCCTGGCACAGGCCATAGAACATATAAGGAAACAACCGGAGAATGAAATGCAGTACTGGAAAGCCAGACTACTGCCTGCCGTAGCCTATAACGGTACATTTTCAGAAATTGACAGTACGCATCTGATATCGTATTCAAATGTGACGGCAATGGACTTTGACCATATAGGGACACAGGATGAAATGACAGATCTGCGAAACTGGCTGATAAGAACTCCATGTGTCTTATGTGTATTCGTAACTCCAGGCGGAAGGGGGTTGAAAGCACTGATACTGCATGATAATACCGACCCGGACAGGCACAGGGACTTATACACACAACTATTGGACAAATTCAACGTGGCCGGTAAGGATAGCGCCTGCAAGGATATGGCAAGGAGAAACTATCTCAGCTATGATCCTGACATATGGATGAATCCTAATCCGGTAACGTTTCATTATATCCCCACCGTAAGGGCGCAGGGCAAAGTGATACAACCCCATGCAGAAAGAAAGGTGTCGGACAAAAGCATTATCAATATTATAAACTCTCTCTGGAAGAAGAATAACCCGGAATACTGGAAAGAGGGGAACAGGGCGGAGAGCATCTTTAAGCTGGCCTGTCTGATGTGCAAATGGGGAGTGGATGAGAGCCTGGCTATCGGGTATTTCACTGAAGGATGGAAAAGTCCTACGATGAGCGAAGAGGAAATACTAGGGCATGTGAGAAACGCATACAGGGCTGAGAAGAATAACTTCGGGACATTGGAGTTCAATGTATATTAAGGACTGAAGGGGATTCGAAGGAAATGCTGCAGAAGGATAATTTACAGGTTAACCGAAGGCAGGATATATGATAACTATTATAAATGATATGATAACTATATTATAATCACTCACACGGCGTTTGCCTACAGCTAACGAATAACACTATTTTAGTGCAACTTTTTTCCCTAAAATCGGTATTATTACTTATAAATAGTATGTTTTAGAGTAAAAAAAAATGTTGCGTTCCGTTTACCCTTCAACGATTAAATGGAGGGTAGGAAAATATTGCAAACCTTTTATAAACAAAGTATAAATATGAATATGATACAAATTGATATGCCTGAGAAATGCAGGTATATGAGTGACTACGACAGGCTCCTGAAGGGGATTCTACCCATAGACAGAAAATTTATTCTCAATAAGACGATAACAGGTTGCGGAGGGACATCAATGTTCATCAATTCCAGTCTGCCGGTAGTGATTATTTCGCCACGGATTCAGGTGCTCAAGGAAAAGCATAAACAGCATCCCGACACTTTTCTCTTCCATATCCCCCTGTGCAACGACAGGGCGGAAGCAATAAGAGAGAAAATGCAGGATTTAGGCGTATACCTGGACTGTCACCAGGGAAATTTGCCTTTCGGGCAGTTATCAAGGCCACCCAGAATACTAGTCACACTGGATTCATCGGACAAGGTACTTTCCGTACTCAAGTCGAGGGGAATGACAGATACATTCCTGTTTGTGGTCGATGAGTTTCAGTGCCTTATGGGAGATGCGACGTTCAAAGGAAGTACGGACATGAATTTCCTGGTATACCTTGACAGGGAAGCACGGCGAATCTGTTACCTCTCCGCAACACCCATTCCCGACATATTCCTGGATAATATACCACAATTCGCAGGTATTCCCTATTATAAGCTGGAATGGGACCCGGAGGTCATTGAGGAGCCTACACTAAAGGAGGTAAGGATGAAGAGTGGTGAAAGTGCGGAGAAACTATGCGCCCGCTTAATACAACGATACAGGGAGAACGGATATTTTGAAAGGAAGGTCCTGCAGGGAAATGTCGTATATTCCCGTGAAGCCTGTATATTCCTCAATGAAGTAAGGTCCATCAGGAACATCATCGGGCAGAACAACCTGAAACCGGATGAAGTGACCATACTGTGTTCGGAGAGCAAGGCTTCAGAACTGCCGAAAGGTTTCGTGGCAGGCGGATTATGTGCCGACAGGAATAATCCGGTAAACAAGACTTTTACATTCTGTACAAAAGCCTCATTCGAAGGTGTGGACTTCTACTCGACCAATGCCAGCACCTATATCTTTATCAATGCGGGCAAGGAATGGCAGACACTCGATATCATGCTGGACATACCCCAGATACTGGGAAGGCAGAGGCTTGACATGAACCCGTTCCGTTACGATGCAACCATATATTACAAGACGATGCCGGAGAGGGTAACCAAGGAGGAGTTTGAACGGAAACAGAGCGAGATGGAGAGAAAGTCACAAATGATCCTCGATACATATAACAATGCGCCGGACAATGCCAGAGAAATGTTTATCGAGCTTTACCGGGACAAAGCAACGGACAGGAGGTTTGTGGATGATTATATTGATCTTATCCGGGAGAACGGGCACACCACAATCGGTTTCAATTATCTGGTTATGGTAGCCCGGTGGAACAGGTGGCACCAGAGAAACTACTATTACAATAATTCCTGCCGGCTCTTAACAAGTATTCAGGATGCGGTCAGGATGTGCCAGAAACCGGAGGAACTGAAACAGTTTGAGAGTTGGTACTACAATGCGCCTCAAAAAGACAGACTGGCCGGGTATGCCCGTTTTAGAAAACAATACCCCCAGTATGACAGCCTGGTCCTGCAAAACCCGTTCATTAAGATGGAATTTCATCACTGGTATGATACCCTGGGCTATGAGGAGTTATCAAAGCTTGGTTTTCAGGAAACCGATATGGAAAGGGCTTACAATACGGTATGCGCGCAAGAGACGATAAGGGATGCCTGCAGGCGGACATTCAAGGCGGGTGTTTCATACTCCAGGCAGGAGGTAAAGGGAATGCTCCAGAAGATATATGACAGCATCGGGCTGACCGGGAAAACAGCCAAGGCTAAAGAGCTGGCACAATATCTCCCCGTCATAGAGAGGCAGAGGACGAATGAGAAAGGCAAGAGGGGGTATTTTATAGAAATCCGGGAAATCTAAAGAAGCAGTGCGTTCAGTTCATAACAGGGCGATACTGTCCTCTTTTTTTCTTCTTGACAGGTATAAGATTATCAAAGCTTAAGGTGAGACAGTCAGCAGAGATAGTAATCGCGTATCAACAGTTATTCATCGGAAAGTAATTATTCCGAAGAAAAAAATGACTCTCACAGGTATACAGCCTGCTATCATAAAAATGGGAATAATTATTTCCATGCACGAACATCTAATATCATATATTACACAGATAATTTCGTATATAATGATAAAGGATTCAGTTTTGCTAAAGGGAAGTAATGGACAGACTTATCTACCATAGACGCTTCCCGATTGCAAGTATATCCCGCATCAGGAAGGTACTTAGGAGAATATTACCCATGAATTACAATGATTCAATCTTTAAGAATGATAACTTACAGGTTAACCGAAGGCAAGATATATAGTAAATATACTACAACCATTATTATAATAATCACTCACACGGCGTTTGCCTACAACTAACGAAGACAATATTTTAGTGCATTTTTTTTTCATAAAATCAGCAATATTACTTAAATAGGATATGTTTTAGAGTAAAAAAAATTGCATCCTGTAGACTGGTTAAAGGGTAGTTTGAATGCAGAGAAATATTGCAGAGTCCAGTTGCTCATAATACAAAAGGGAGTTGATGAAGATGAGATCTCAGTGAGTATCAGGGGGGAAATTAGTTTCGATAGTTATCTTAGGTGTTTTCAAGAAAACACAGTAGGACTAATGAGATCTGGTACTTATGAAATCGAGGCTGTGTCATTGACAATGTACTAAAAATCGGTTAGTGTACCTTAATATACACTTGAGCAAGAACCTTTAGTGCTGTTTCGAAACAAGTAAAGATATATAAGTTTATTATTGAACTACACTAGTGTGGAAATCAGATTAAGAAGACTTTACTCGACGAAAGACAAACTCTATTTTGACTACTAGATTAAGAGCGTATGAGCTATTGTCATCACATCCATTATCATATTCAGGGTGCAACGTTTTACACCCTCTAAGGATAGAAAGTTTTTTTTTATGTATAAATAGCTGGATTTCAACACAATTCGTTATAATATGCAGAATTAATCAAATACTCATACATTCAGCATTTACACCCCTATGAAACGGCATTTACACCCCTAAAAAAAAGGAGAACACCGGTGTGTAGCGTCCTCCTTATCTGTATTAACTCAATCCGATTTCTTTTTCATGCTTTCTAAAAGCATTTCTCACATCATTCTTACTCACTCCAATCAGTTTGGCTATCCTTCCATAACCCAGCTGATTGCCATTTTCATCGAGAGTTTTCCACAAAGGATACCAGCATTCAATTTCCTCGTCTGTTAATCTCCGTCCCAACCGTGGTTCGGTTGGTATATCCATCTTCGGATACACTCCCTTGTAATACTGGCAGAGAAAACGCTCCATGCAGTGGTTGGCAAGATATTCGGTCAACTTACAAATCGCCCTACGTGTCTTCGGGACGTCTTTCCCGGGTTCACCGGCGAGCATATGCAGCACTATGGCACCATGGAAGGCGACAGTGGCCATGCGAAGGGAAACTTCTTTTCTTGTCTCGTCACCCATCTCCTTCTGTTTCTCGATCCAATGCTTCAGAGTACCGAATACATAAGAGAGATCTGTCCGGTGTTCGTTGGCAGGAATATCAATACCCTCTTTTGTTCTTCTGAAGCAATACTGTTCACGCCACTTGTCAATCTGGTCACGCATTTTCTCCAGTTCTTCACCCTCCGGTAAGTCAAACTCCGGAATTGAATGACCCAGTTCGGGAATTGCACAAAAACAAACACGCGAGGCGGTTCCATCTTCATACTCCTCCTCTTTAAAGAAACGTCTGACAGCCTTGGGAGTCCCGGTAAAGGTGTAATTGAAATACACGAGAAATGTACCGCGACATTCATTAGGGGTATGCTTGTTGTCCAAAGAAATACTCTCGTTGGAGAATGCTTTACGTAACAAGTCACTAGAAAGTCCGCCACCTTTGGTGAAAGATTGACGCACGGTATCGATCTCTGTCTCCATCGAATAGAAGTATACATCATGATTACCAGCTATAAGCTCCAATAATCTCGCTTTTGAGATCTCGCTGCCTATCGTTTGGATAATCTGGTCAGGCTTGTTACTCCTGGCCTTCTCTCGGTCCTCCATAACCACTCGATGAAAGAGATCCTGTTCATACACATTTTTAAAGATACTCTTTCCCGAACCCTGCGCTCCTACAATCACAACCTGCAAACTGGGAGAATGAGACCGTCCGTCCATATATTGCGCACGCACATTCGAGAAACAAAGTGCACCATAAGTCCCAAGCAGATGTAGAAGCATGGCAGGCCTGAAGCCACCAGGACAACCGTTCAGAATAGTGCTGATGTGAGGAATAGCGGAGTAACCCGGCATGGGGAACTGAGTATCGAACCATTGTAACCACTCACCAAGAGCAGGTTCTTTATCTATCGTTTGTTCGCCAACCGTTTTTTTTCCCATAAGACCAAAATCCTGACGAATCGTAATAACCCTAGATATCTCATCAGTCTTTACCTGACTGATCTCCTTCGCTTTTTTGATATCCAGATCACACTGATGATCTTTTTCTTCCATTTTAAGTCTGCTCACTTCCCTTGCCTTGTCATTTTCAAGTTCGTTTTTCTTTTTCTTTTCGTCAATCTTAACCTGTCCAAGCTTTCTCTTTATTTCGGGTAAAACGTATATTCCAATTACACCTATACCAATAAGGCAACCACCAATTTTCCAAAGAGTTGAAGCAGTACCTTTGTAGCGTCCACTAACTCCCCCTAGTCCAATTTTACCTCCTACATCGATTATAGAGTGGGACATTGCCTTTACTTTATTACTCATAACTCATGTTTATTAATTAATAATCTGTTATTTTTAACTTCACTGTTAATCATCGGGACTGTAGAATAGGCCTTATCGGTTTTGGCGGTCTTCTTTCTACCTGACCTGGCCAAATGCCTGTCTACACTAACCAATGACACACCATACCCGGCGGCAATCTGTTTATGGGACATTCCCTTTTTCGCCATCATATTCCATTTCCTGATCATACCGGACGTAATCCTGGCTCTCGTACGTTTTTGAGAAATAGGCGTTTGCAACGGCATAACTGTTTCGGTATCATTCACCACATCGTTAAATACGATAGACATCTTTTTTGTCTGCTTACGTCTCTTGACAAATCGGTCACAGACCCATACACTAATAAAACCTGCGGCTGTTATGCCAAGTCCAAATACTGATACGATTGTTGTTGTTTTATATTTCATAATTGATTCCTTCTAAAAGTATTTCTAATCTTATCAATTCGGTTGTCTGTTACGATCACAACCCGGACCTTCTTCGATAAGTGGGAACCTCCGGTCGTTTTTTGAAAGATTCCCCACGAGTATCTTAAATCTGTTATTACCGCTGGACTTCCCCTATTCCGTTTTATACAGTTATCGCTCTTCATATTCTGTCAGTTTGTACCTGTTGACATCCGCTTATGCTCTTCCTGCATACGATGAATGTGAAGTTGTTCGTTCTCCTGCATTTTACATAAAGAAGCAATTTCAATCTCCCTCTGCTTGTTTGCGAATACATCATTCTGCTCCTTTATCCTACCGTGGGATTTAATCGCCGTTATAAGATAACAAACAGAACCTAAAGCAACCAATGCGAAACCTGTCCCTATAAAAAGGTATTCGGTTGTCTTCTTAACTCCCGGTATCTCGATGATTCGAGCAATGTTGTTTGAATCAGGTATTAATCTCATTTTTGTAATTTACTTTTATTTATTAGACTATTTATATGAACATTATTAAGTTTCAATCTGCTTTGAAGTGCCGCATTGTTCGCACGAACCTCCTCATCTAATTCAATTTGCTTCTTGTACCTATGATAAAGGCAACAAAGACCAAAGTTTGCAACACTTAGAATTAAGCATGCACCACCCAATTTTAGGATACTAGGGAGCGCGGATAAACCTTTGCATTTGCCTCCAGTATCATAGAGTTTCTTGATGTCTATATTGTTTAACATATAATTTAATCTTATGGAGTGCTTTCATATACTACCAGCAATCACTCCGGGTTAATTATAATATTTTTTTTCAGCCTCCTTATCAGCTTTTGGAAACTCTACTAAAGCGTTCTTATCATTTTGAAGTACTGCGCCATTTACAGATTCCAATTTCTGTCCATCTACTAAGATTTTAGTGGTTACTTTCTAAATTTTCGAGAGCAAATATAAGCAATAAAACAAAGGAATAATCCTTTTGAAGTCAAGCTGTTATACAAAGACACACCTGACAGTAGGCTATCTTTTACATCCATAAATTTATACCTATTAAACTACATATGAACTTCATTGAAGGTCAATAGACTTTTCATAGATTCCTTCTTGATTTATGAACAGACAGCTCCACCGTTGAAAACAGCCGGCATATTTCTCAGCGAAACTGTCTATTCCGATTAATTACCTGAGACTACTTGCGTCCCCATTTTTTATTAGAAACTCTCAATATGTCCAAAGCCCGCTCAACATCAATTACAACGACCTTACCGTTTTGGGAAATGGCTGCATCAATGACACCGCTACTCTTTATGCGTTGAGCAGTCGAAATAGAGCAATGAAGAGCTTTTGCCAGTTCTTTCATGCCCCGGACATAATGTTTACCACCAGATGGGAAGATGTTGTCCTTTTCATCGTTACCACTCTCGCTTGCAAAGCCTAACTCTTCTTTCAAGACCTCCACCAAATCACCCAAAGTAGACTGAAAAAGAGGTTTTTCTTTTAATAAGGTATCTTTCATATTTTCTTCTAATTTTTAATTGTTGAACATCTATTCTGAATTCAGAGCGCTCAGAATTCGGTTGTGAAGATAGAGAGTAGCTATTAATATTTAAATTATTTCTTCACACTACAACCCAATTTCAACCGGATAAAAACAAAAAAGGACATATCGCACTTACGATACATCCTTCCTTTATCAAAATCAATTGCAATTGATTAGTCTACAGCTTTTTCTATCAATTTTTTAAAATAAATATAAGGTTTGCGATCCTTCTTTATTTTGGAAAACTCGGTAGAAATTGATTTATTATCTATCGTTATACCATCAATTACAAAAACTTTTTGGGTTATACTCCATATTCCATAAGTATCCTTCCCTTTCCTCTTTTTACATAACAATCCAATAAAACAACTTAAATCCTGCATAGTGCCAAGCCATTTTATCGATGGATGATCAACTCCTTTGACCTTTTCTCGTTTCCCCGTTAAAATATAAGCAAACTGCTCTATGGGAATATCAAAGACATACCTGTCAATAAGTTCTTTATATAAGTATTCTATTGATTTTCTATTCAAATCCAATCGGAAATCATATTTTTCTTTCTCTACGCCGATCTGTCTTAATGTGTCAAAACTCTCAGGTAGATTAAAAATACGAGGTGCTTTATAATTGTCTGGACAAATTATAATATCTATTGCTTTGGGATTTTTTTGCTTATATCCATTATAAATTTCTTGCAACTTAAATGCATAAGCAGAATTCGACATTTTATTGAAAAAACGCGTTACATATTGTGCAGGGAAAGACTGAATCATATCAAATATCTCAGACAATCCATGTAAATATTCCTCCAATAGAGACATTATATATTCTTCATTTTCTTTATCAGAAGAAGAGTCTTTTAGCAACTTAGGTAATAATTTTAATTGATTGCCCATATTTCGGATTTTTGTATCCGTGGAATGATCAACTAAAGGAATATTAACACAAGAAGCCTCTTCTACTAATGAACTAACCACTGGATATAATTGCTCAAAAATTGATTTACGACAATCTACATTTTTGAAAGCATTAATTATAATTGTAAGGGTTCTACTATTATTGGATAGTATTTCTTTAAAACAATCAAAATAAAATATTCCTGCTTTTATATAAAGAAATAAATCTCCCCTTTTATCTATCTGACAGAATGAAGCATAATCGTCGTCTCTTAATGCATTTATCATCTTATTTCTACGAACATTTGATAGAGAAAGATATGAACATATCGATTCTATATCATTTTTTGATAACTGTTTCAATCTTACAAATAACTTTTCATCACTAATATTCAAAGTAGGATCACTCCTTAAATCATTTTCGCTAATACGAATATCTGAATCAACGACCTCTAACATTTTTTGGTGATTTAAGAATTCATATAACTCTAAAGGATTTAGAATATCAATGAGACTATTCATAAACTCAAACTTTTCAATTATCTGCTCTAACATTTCAGCGTTTTTAGTGAATAAATAAAAAAGCAGCACCCAGTTCTCCCGAATACTGCCTCAAATATAAAAAAAATATTAAACTATACTCCTGATATACTCATAAACTTCTTTCAATTATGTCAGATTCATCGCACCAACCCCTTGGTAATATTTATTATACCTATCAATCCTTTGTTTTACTCTTTACCACAGTTATTATAGCTTTCAATTCATCAGGAGTAAGTGAATTTAATATTTTAGTAATCGAAGTCATTTCCTCATAGGCTAAATTTAACAATTTATTATTATATAGCACTTGCTGTTCATGTGGAAAAATATCTATATAGCGCGCAGTAATATTTTCATCACGAGAATGCCCCATACTATCACTTATATAATTAATAGGAACTCCTGCATGAGTTAAATTTGTTGCAAAAGAATGCCTGCACCAAGTACTGCTAGGGAAAATCTCCCAATTTAAAGCCATAGTCAACTTTTTCATCCGATCTTGAATATTACTATTTTCTAATGCTATCAGTTTCCTTACCTGTACTTCATTTGTTTCCCCCTTCAATATAGAAGGAAATACCAATCCCCCTCTTTCCTCCGGTGCAGCAATTTCCGACAAAATTATTCTCAAAGGTTCAATAATCGGAATTACCACCTCACTATTATTTTCACTTCTATCCTTAGTTTTATAACGCATAAACTGAAAAGACTGTTTACCACTAATATAATAATAATCATTGTATCGAAGCCGTGCAGCATCTGCTAAGTTAAAACCATTACATAAATATTGTACCAAAAACAATCCTAAAGAAAAATGAACCTTTTCTATATAACTCTTTCGCCATGATTCTGGATATTTTTTGTTGATAAACACTTGATACAATTCCGTCATTTGCTCTACATTCAGGTATTCCTTTTTTCGTGTACTACCTACAGGAATCGTGATCAAACTTTTATCTTTACCAAACGGATATTCTTTTTTACTTAAAAATCCCCTTTGTGTACACTCATTCCACACAACCCGACATGCCCTTAAATATATTCCAATAGTCGTTTTAGTAAATCCATCATTCTCCATTCCTTTAATCCATTTCTCAATTGTACTCTTGGATACATTAAAACCAGATATTACTCCCACATACTTAATAAATGATTTTTTTGCCGTAGTATAACTATCTGCAGTTCCCACAGACCTATTATTAATAATATCTTCCCATACTAACAAAAATGAATCCTCTTCATTTTTTCCAGTTAACCGAGTCATGATCATATTCAAACTAAGTTTAGAAGTTTTATCCAAATCCTGTACTATATCAACATAAGATTTAAATGTTTGTTCTAAAAGCATCTTACACTCAAAGTTTGTTTCCTTCTCACTCTTAATATTGGATCTTCGACCTGTATTTTTTGCTCTACAAATAGCATCAAATTCTTTTTCTGTATATTTATCTCCCAACGGATAATACAATCTTTTTCGATCTATAGTAAAACGTAATGCTATAGGATATTTACCTCCATTCCTCACATGCCTTTTGTCTAGAACAAGACTTATTGCGCAAACACCAACTTTGTCATTAACCAAACAACTTATATACTTTTTATCCATAAATCATCATATTTAAAAACATAAAACAAAACACTTTAATAAGCTATTTGGGAACACAATGGGAACACAGCGGGAACACAAAAAGCTTTATTTTCTAAGAATCAGTCATTATCAGACAATGTCACAAAAGTATTAAATCACTGATAAATAAGCAAATATATCATCCAATAAAAATCGCAAAAAATCATTCTAAATGATTCATAATCATGAGGTCCCCGGTTCAATCCCGGGTCCCGCTACTTGATAAGAATAAGGCATTTGGGAGGCTTCCACTTCTGGGTGCCTTTTTCTTTTTTACATCAATTGGTAGCAGGTGACGCTATAGGTGACGCTAATTAACGAATAAGCCCCCGAAAGCTATCCATAAAGCTTCCGGGGGCAATTCTATTTTACACTTTTATTCCCATTCGATAGTCGCATTAGGCTTCGGTGACATATCATAGCAAACACGATTCACATTCTTCACTTCTTTCAGAATGCGGTCTGTGATTTTCATCAGAATAGGCCAGTCTACCGGTTCAATAGTAGCTGTCATGGCATCCACCGTATTGACGGCACGAATAATTACCGGCCAGTCGAAAGAACGGGCATTATCACGTACACCAACAGATTTAAAATCGGGTACTACAGTAAAGTATTGCCATACTTTTTTATCCAATCCGGCAATCTGGAATTCCTCACGTAAAATTGCGTCAGATTCACGTACTGCTTCTAAACGATCACGTGTAATTGCTCCCAGACAACGTACACCTAAACCGGGACCGGGGAAAGGCTGACGGTAAACCATCTCATAAGGCAAGCCCAACTCCAGACCACAAGCACGAACTTCATCCTTAAACAACTGGCGCAAAGGTTCTACAAGCTGGAATTGAAGATCTTCGGGCAGACCGCCTACATTATGATGAGATTTCACCATTTTAGCAGTCTTCGTTCCACTCTCCACAATATCCGGATAAATAGTACCCTGACCCAAGAAATCAATACCGTCCAGTTTACGTGCCTCCTCTTCGAACACACGAATAAACTCTCCACCGATAATCTTGCGCTTTTGTTCCGGATCTTCCACACCTGCCAGTTTATCCAGGAAACGATCTGTTACATCTACATAAATAAGATTGGCTTTTAACTGGTTACTGAACACTTCGACAACGTCTTCAGACTCACCTTTACGCATCAAACCATGATTAACGTGCACACATACCAAATTGTCACCGATCGCTTTCAGAAGCAAAGCAGCTACCACAGAACTGTCAACTCCACCCGACAATGCCAGCAATACTTTCTTATCGCCTACCTGACGCTTAACCAGTTCGATCTGATCATTGACAAAGTTTGCCATGTTCCAATTAGCTTCAGCTTGACAAGTATCGAATACGAAAGACTTTACAGCAGCTTTAATAGCCTCGATATCATCTGTAAATGCCGGAAGCTTCACTGCACAAGTTGCTTTATCGTGACCGGCAGCCATGACAGGGATACCCATTGTATAAATCGCCGGATCTACGTCAATAGCAACGCCGTCAATCACATTGTTAGGTCCACCATTGATAATAATACCCTTTACGTTGGGCAATGCTTTCAGTTCTTCCACTGTGATATCGTGAGGATAAATCTCACTATAAACTCCTAATGCACGGATGGCGCGAGCCAATACCGTATTCTCGTGACTACCCAAGTCAAGGATAACAATCATGTCCTGTTTCATCTGATTCTGGTTCTTTTAAGTTATTATATTGTATAAATTTGACTTTACCTTCAATTAGTCTGCAAATATAAAGATTTTAAAAGACGCTGCAATGTCTTGATTCCCAAAGTTTCATTTCAAATTAAACCGAATGCCACATTTCTTTATCGCAACGACAGAATCCGGACTCTTTCCGAACACTTCTTTTTATGCCTTCAGCCGCATCACAAAGCGACTTCCTTTACCCAATTCACTTTCTACCGTCAGTGTACCACCATGTGCTTCCACAAAGTCTCTCGAAATAGACAGCCCAAGTCCGCTTCCCTGAACTTTGGTGCCGGGAACACGGAAGTAACGGTCGAAAATACTCTTGTGATAACGGGGATCAATACCTTTGCCAAAATCCTGAACGTATAGTTCGATCATCTCCCCTTCCTGTCTGGCACCAATTACGACACGACCGTTTTCTTTCGAATAACGGATTGCATTACTCAGCAAATTAGTCAATACCCAGGCTATTTTTTCACTGTCTACAAAGAGTTTACCGATTTTCTCTTCCGGATATTCCACTTCGATCTGAATATTAAACTTATCCGCTTGCACCTGATTAGCCTTGATGGCATATTCCATCAGTTCAATAGGCTTCGTTATCTTTGGCATCAATTGCAGTTTGCCAGCCTCTACCTGGGTCATATTCAGCAATTCCCCCGTAATGCTCAACAGACGTTCACTGTTCTCCTTAATACTTTTGGACAATTGTTCCTGTTCATCATTCAGCGCACCGACACGCTTATCCTCCAAGAGTTGCAAGCTCATCATTATAGCGGCAATCGGAGTTTTTAATTCATGCGAAATAGTAGAGATAAATGTAGTCTTGGCAGAATCCAGTTCTTTGAACTCCGTTATATTCTTCAGCAGAATGACATCCCCTAATTTACCTGGTTCATCCTTTCCGGCTTCCGTATTAATGATGGGGATATAGGAAGCCTTGAAATAGCTTTCTTTATCATCGGCATATATTTTTAGCGGCTCTTTCTGATCGCCTGGTGTCACCAGTTCACGAATCAGCCGGCGGAGCAGATCATTCTTCAAAGACAATTCTTCTGCCGATTTACGTATGACATTTTCTCTCTTCAGATTGAGCACATTCAATGCTTTATCATTAATAAACAAAATCTCACGGTCCATATTCAGGCCGATAATCGGATCATCGATACTATTCACGATAGCCTCAATAAATTTCTTGGCAGAAAGAATGTCCGCTAAAGTGCTTGCCCGATATTCTGTCAGACGCTCCGCCATACGGTTAAAGCTTTCGGCAACTTCCCGAAACTCCTGATTATTTCTCATATCCAACCGTTCTTCGTAGTTATGATTGGCTATTTCAAGAATCCCTTGTTTCAGTTCTTTAATAGGCTTACTAATCGTTCGGGGCAACCAATATAATAATGTCAATCCGGTCAATATACAAATACCGCCTGTAACGGAAATCCACAACAGAGCACGCTCCAAGGCAGGCATAGCAGCAGGGCTGTCGGGCTCTGTGGCAGTCAGCAACTGAAGATTCACAACAGAAAGCGTCACTAATAAAATAATCATTCCCGCTAGCATCCCGATGCCGAGAATCAGTTTGGTTTTAATATTCATATCGTTCATACGGTTAATATTATGCAAGTATAATCAAATCTACATTAGCTTGTGACAAATTATTTAAAAACTTTCTATATCCAAGTATAGAGCAGATAGCACGAGGAAATCTCAGATTAGGAATTCCCATACAAACAGACGATATCTGTTTTTCCTGACAAACTTTGACAATACTCCCCAGAATATCCTTCGACTGTACCTGAACGACCTCCCCTCCCAGTTCTGCCACCAGTTTAAAATGATTCAACAGATAACGCTGACTAGCCAAATCAATCCTGTCCATACTCTCTTTCGGTGTCTGCACATAAAGAGCGACAAAAGTCGTATTATACCGTGTTGCCAGACGTGCCGCTTTCCTGATAATCCTTCTGGGTGTCTTCTCATGACTACTGATACAAGCCATAAATTTCTCATGCCTGATGCCGACTGCAACACCCATCACCACTTCGTTCTCCACTTTCTTCTCCACCCGAAGCGCCACTTCTTTCAGGGCCAGTTCGCGCAATTGAAGAATATTCTCGGTCCGGAAGAAATTATCCAATGCCGTCTGAATCTTTTCCGGACGGTATATCTTTCCTGCTTTCAGACGTGAAATCAACTCTTCCGCTGTCAGGTCGATATTCACAACCTCGTCTGCTTCCTGAAGCACACTGTCCGGGACCCGTTCTTTCACTTCAATTCCCGTGATCTCCTGTACTTCTTCATTCACACTTTCAATATGCTGGATATTGATAGCAGAAATCACATTAATCCCCTCATCCAACAGAGTCATCACATCCTGCCAACGCTTCTCATTCAGACTGCCTTCCACATTGGTATGTGCCAGTTCGTCCACAATCACAATCTCAGGATGAATACGGATTATTGTATCCACGTCCATTTCCTCCAACTCCTTTCCTTTATAGAAAATTTTACGTCGGGGGATAACAGGCAATCCTTCCATCAGGGCCTCCGTTCCCGCACGTCCGTGAGTCTCAATATAGCCGATTTGTACATCCACTCCGTTGTCCAGTAATTCATGGGCCTCCTGAAGCATACGATATGATTTACCTACACCGGCTATCATACCGATATATACTTTGAATTTGCCTCGGTGAGACTTCTTGATCAGATCCAAAAAATGTTGTACACTCTGCTCTCTATCCATATCCATTTATTTAATTCCTGTTTATAAACTATTTCAACCCGTAATAATCATCACGATCACCACGGGTCTCTGTATAATAAAAATTCATGAGTTTATATCTATGGCCTTAAAGTTACGCCAAAAACCAAGAAAGCATCTTCAACACATGGATTCCATATAGCCTGTGCAAATATCGGCAATGAAAACTTATCATTAATTTTTATCTCTGTCATTCCTTTTAATGCTATATTAGTCACGGCGAAACCACTATTCGTGTATATACTCTCCGCCTTATACGGCACTGCGCCACAAGTTACATTTAAATCGACATTTTTCACGCTGAAAGGATAATTAAGTTCCAGATAGGATGAATAATTTTGTTTTAGTTCTCCGCTATCATTCAGTTTCTTGTCTTTTCCGGCAAACATTGTATACCATGCCACGGACAAAGGAAACTTCTCTACGGGCAGCGTATAAGATAATCCCGCTTCAAAATGATGTCCCGTTTCATGACTTTTAAAATTAAAATACTTGTATGCTCCTTCACCTTCCCACCACAGGTCGGCAACAGTCAGCGTAGGGCCTGCTTCACCCAACTTATAGGCAAGAGTCAGATCCAGTTCCTTGTTGCCTCCACTGAAATTAGTAGATCCCCATGCGGTAACAGAAAAGTTTCCGATCCCAAAACCTAGTGTGGGCTGAAAAGCTGCACCTCCCCCCTGATACATACCACGCCAGACATAGGAACTGACCACATCGCCCTGCACTGTAAATTCCTGTGCTTTTACCTCTGTTATACTCAATGCGCATACGACTGCTGCAACCAATGATCCCAAAACAATCTTCTTACTAAAAAAAGTCTTCATATTTATCTTTTTTATTTTATGTTTCTAAAAAAGAGCAGCGCCCTGCCCAGCCCTGTTTATCTGAACCGCAATAAATAACTAAAACGATTCGGACAGGAACGCTGCCCACTTACTGTTTGATTATTTATTCTCTTCCAGTGCTATATTCAGTTTCAGCACATTAATCTTCTCCGTTCCGAAAAGTCCCAGAAAAGGTTTCTCCACACTTTTATCAACGATTTCCTTTACCTGATTCTCCGTCAGTCCACGCGCCTGTGCCACTCTCTTTACCTGCACGTACGCACATTGTGGAGTAATATTCGGATCGAGACCGGAAGCACTTGCTGTTACCATCTCCGCCGGAACTTCTTTACGGCTCAGATAAGGGTGATGTACCAGAAAAGTGTCGATACGTGCTTCGACTTCAGCCAGATATTCAGGATTCGTAGGTCCCTTGTTACTACCGGAAGAGCTGGTGGCATCATAGCCGTCTCCGGCACACGAAGGACGTCCCCAGAAATAAATGTCTTTCGTAAACATCTGACCTACATTAGCCGCACCTACCACTTTTCCATCCAGTGTGGCTACTTCAGCATTTCCCTTATTAGGACCTGCAACCTGTGCAAACAACCACAAAACAAGAATATAGAACACGGAAAAAAAGACACAGAAAACGAGAGTTATCTTTAGTGATTTAAATAAAGTTTTCATCGCTATTGTTTTTTAATTAAAAGAATAAACCTACTAATAAATCGATCAACTTGATTCCGATAAAAGGAGCAATCACACCGCCTACCCCATAAATCAACAGATTCCGGCAAAGTAAGGCACTTGCACCTATCGGCTTGTACTGAACGCCGCGCAAAGCCAATGGAATCAGAATCGGAATAATAATGGCATTGAAGATGACTGCCGAAAGAATCGCACTTTCGGGACTATGCAACTGCATAATATTCAGTGCTGCCAATTCGGGGATAGCCACCATAAACAAAGCAGGAACAATGGCAAAATACTTAGCCACATCGTTGGCAATAGAGAAAGTAGTCAGTGTACCACGAGTCATCAGCAACTGTTTACCGATTTCCACAATCTCAATCAGTTTCGTTGGATCATTATCCAGATCGACCATATTACCGGCCTCTTTCGCAGCCTGTGTACCACTATTCATTGCCACTCCGACATTTGCCTGAGCCAAAGCAGGAGCATCATTGGTTCCGTCCCCCATCATTGCCACCAGTTTACCGGACTGCTGTTCCTTCTTGATATATTCCATTTTATCTTCCGGCTTGGCTTCGGCAATAAAATCATCCACACCTGCCTTCTCTGCAATATATTTGGCAGTCAGCGGATTATCGCCGGTCACCATAACCGTTTTCACTCCCATCTTGCGCAAGCGTTCGAAACGTTCCTGAATGCCCGGCTTGATGATATCCTGCAATTCAATCACTCCCGTCACTTTCTGGTTTACACATACCACCAAGGGCGTACCACCATTGCTTGAAATAGCAGCAATCACCTCCTCCACCTCTTTCGGAAATTTATTTCCGGCACTTTCCACTATCTTACGGATAGCATCAAAAGCTCCTTTACGAATCTGAGTTCCATCCGGCAGATCAACGCCCGAACACTTGGTTTCGGCTGTAAACTTAATCATCCGCGCACCGGTCGTATTCAAGCTGCGCATACGGATGCCCGATTCACGTCCCAGTTCTACGATTGATTTGCCTTCCGGAGTTTCATCGGACAGAGAGGAAAGCAGACAGTTTTCTACAAAAGCGTGCAGATCAATGCCCGGCGCAGTGTGAAAATGGGTAGCTTTACGATTACCGATGGTGATAGTTCCGGTCTTATCCAGCAACAAGGTATCAATATCGCCGGCAGTTTCCACTGCCTTGCCCGATTTTGTTATCACATTCGCACGTAGTGCACGGTCCATACCGGCAATACCGATAGCAGAAAGAAGTCCTCCGATTGTTGTCGGAATCAGGCACACAAACAAAGAAATAAGTGAAGCAATGGTAATGACAGTATTGCTGTAATCGGCAAACGGTTTTAACGTCACACACACAATGACAAAAACAAGTGTAAAACCGGCCAGCAGAATAGTCAGTGCTATCTCATTCGGAGTTTTCTGACGAGACGCACCTTCTACCAGCGCGATCATTTTATCCAGAAAACTTTCTCCCGGCTGAGTGGTCACCATTACTTTTATATGATCTGACAATACTTTCGTACCGCCTGTCACCGAACTCTTATCACCACCTGCTTCCCTAATTACCGGAGCAGACTCCCCTGTAATCGCACTTTCATCGATAGAAGCCAGTCCTTCGATTATTTCACCATCGGACGGAATCACATCTCCGGCTTCACAAACAAACACGTCTCCTTTCTTTAATTGCGAAGAACTGACAGTCACTATTTTATTGCCTTCTACCTTTTTGGCAGGTGTCTCCTCACGTGTTTTACGCAGACTATCGGCTTGCGCCTTTCCCCGCGCTTCGGCAATGGCTTCGGCAAAATTGGCAAACAACAGTGTGATAAACAGAATGATAAACACAGCTATGTTGTAAGCAAACGAACCTTGTGAAGGGTTTATGATGGAGTAAAGTGTCACAAACAACATGACCACCGTAGCCACTTCGACCGTATACATGATCGGGTTCTTTATCATCAGACGTGGATTTAACTTCACGAATGACTGTTTCAAGCTTTCTATAACTTGCTCCTTTTGAAACAAAGAAGCTGATTTCATATTTTTCATATCTCTCTAATTCAGAATTACAAACTTAAATGTTCGGCGATTGTACTTAAAGCATGTACCGGGAAGAATGACAGAGCAGCAATAATAAAGATTACGACAAATGTCATTATACCGAAAGTCAGCGTATCAGTCTTCAATGTTCCGGCACTCTCGGGAATAAACTTCTTCTGAGCCAGCAGACCGGCAATGGCAACCTGTCCGATTATAGGAAGGAAACGACTAAGTATAAGCACAATACCACATGTCCAGTTCCAGAAATAAGTATTATCGCCCAGTCCTTCAAAACCTGAACCATTGTTAGCGGCAGAAGACGTATACTCATAGAGTTGTTCACTCAAGCCATGGAATCCGAGATTATTCAGCCATCCACCCTCACTTTCTACAAAGTCCGGATGATGTGTATATATATAACTTGAGATAGCAGTAAACACCAATATGACGAACGGATGCAACAATGCTACGATCGTAGCTATCTTCATTTCACGGGCTTCTACTTTCTTGCCCAGAAACTCCGGTGTACGCCCTACCATCAAACCGCTAATAAATACCGCGATAATAATAAATGTATAATAGTTCATCCAGCCTACACCGACACCACCAAACCAAGTATTAATCTGCATATTCAGCATCTCCATCATACCAGACAACGGCATAGTAGAATCATGCATACCATTCACTGAACCGTTGGAAGTAACAGTAGTCACAATACTCCAGAGGGCTGTAGCTCCGGCACCCAAACGAACCTCTTTACCTTCCATCGCGCCATTATCCTGCGCAATTCCCAATGCATCGATACGGGGATTTCCGCCCATCTCCTGACTGACATTGATGCAGACACCCACCAAAAAGGCGAAAAGCATCACACCGAAAATACTATAAGCCAGTTTCTTCCTGCGAGTATAGAACCCTAATGCCAATGCCATTGCCATCGGAATAATCAAGATAGACCAGCATTCCACCATATTGGTAAGATAAGTGGGGTTTTCCAACGGATGAGAAGAGTTCACGCCAAAGTAACCGCCACCATTTGTACCTAACTGTTTGATAGGTACAATTGCAGCCGTAGGTCCTTGAGAAACCATCTGCTCCTGTCCTTCGAGAGTAGTCACCTGCATCTTTCCGTCAAATCCCATCGGGGTTCCCTGAAGAATCAGGATGAAACCTACAATCAAAGAAAGCGGCAGCAGGATACGGGTACAACTCAATACCAGGAAATGCCAGAAGTTACCGATTGTTTTTGTTGTCTTTGCAGCCATGCTTTTCATAATACCGGCCATAGCAGCCATACCGGTTGCAGCGGTAATAAACTGGAAGAGCATAATGACAAACAGCTGTGTGAAATAAGTCAATCCGCTTTCGCCGCTATAGTGCTGTAAATTACAGTTGACCATAAAACTGATACAGGTATTGAAAGCCTGATCCGGTGTCTGCGGCCCGTTACCGTCTGGATTCAAAGGCAACCATCCCTGCGAAACCAACAATACCATTCCCCAGAAAAACCAGAAAGCATTCAAAATCAGTAATGCTTTCAGGAACTGTTTCCAGTTCATTTCTTCCTTGGGATCAATTCCGCATACTTTATAAATGATTCTTTCAACAGGAACCATAAAATCCGACCAGGTTTTCTCTCCTTTATAAACCCTGGCAATATATTTTCCCAGTGGATAAGCCAGAATCACCATCAAAGCGATCTGCGCAACCACACCTAAAATTTCTGTATTCATACTTTTACCTTAAACTGTATAACTTTAAAACTTCTCGGGTCTGATGAGTACATACATCAAATAACCGAAGATTGCAATACCTAATACAAATAATGCTGTGTACATAATTCCTTCTCCTTCTTTTTAGATCTTTTCAAACCAGTCTACACATTTCCAAAACAGCCAGAAGCAGGCAAAGCCGCTTAACAGGCAAAAAATAAATGATAGTGTTACTTCCATGTTTTTTCGTTTAAATGATTATTTTAAAATTTCTTGGTAGACAGTATGCCAAATGCGTGCCAAAACAATGGAGTAAACAACAATAAGCTGATTGATAGAGCAATACAATAATTCATTCTGCTCATAGGTTCCCATCAGACCCTACCATTTTGAAAAAGCATCCCTATTTTGAAAAGGTTACTGCTTTCCAGACAAAATGTAAGGATCGATTTTCAAAACGAAAGAGTATTCCCATTTTGAAAAGGTGAAATAAACTGGTCATCAAAAGATAACATTCTGATAATAAACGCTTAATGGATAAAAGAGGCTAATTGGTATATACTTTGCCCTTCAGCAGGTATGAAACTATATATTATATCAAACAGATTACCCGTAAAGGTTGCCAACCCGAATGGCACATTCGTCTTTTCACGCAGTGAAGGCGGAGTGACAACGGGATTAGATTCTCTTGAGACATCTTATGAGAAGCATTGGATAGGATGGCCCGGAATATGTGTAAATAAGGAAAAAGACAAACAGGAAATCAACGAAAAACTGCTGGAACTGAATTTCCATCCGGTCTTTTTATCAGAGGCACACATCAGAAACTACTACGAAGGATACAGTAACAGTACTATCTGGCCTATGTGCCATTACTTTTATGCTTATACCTTATATAAGAAGTGTTTCTGGCAGTCTTATCAAGTAGTCAATCAACTTTTCTGTGATGAGATTTGCCGCTTGATACGTCCCGGAGACAAAGTGTGGATTCAAGATTATCAGCTGATGTTACTCCCCGGTATGCTAAGAAAAGTATATCCGGAACTCTGTATCGGCTATTTCCATCACATCCCCTTTCCTTCTTACGAACTTTTCCGTATCCTTCCGGAACGTGCCGAAATACTGAAAGGATTGCTGGGGGCGGACTTTATCGCTTTCCATACCCACGATTATATGCGTCACTTTATCAGTGCCGTAGAGCGGGTACTGCACATCGACTTCAAACTGGACGAAATACAAATTGGTAACCGGGTAGTAAGGGTAGATGCTCTGCCCATGGGAATCAACTATGAGCTCTATCACAATGCCTCCCAAAATCCTGTAGTGCGGCAAGCCATCGACCGCAACCGAACCCTTTTCGGTAACCACAAATTAATCTTATCCGTAGACCGGCTGGACTATAGCAAAGGAATCCTCCACCGGCTGCATGGCTTTTCCAGTTTTCTCGAACATCATCCAGAGTATCATGGAAAAGTAACATTGGCAATGGTAATCGTTCCTTCCCGCGATCACGTAGGAAGTTATGCAGAGCTGAAAACGAAGATAGATGAAGAAATAGGTTCTGTCAACGGGCGCTACTCCACGATGAACTGGACTCCCGTCTGTTATTTCTATCATGGCTTTTCATTAGAAGAACTTACTGCCATGTATTATGTAGCCGATATTGCCCTAGTAACTCCCTTACGCGACGGCATGAATCTGGTAGCCAAAGAATATGTAGCTTCCAAATGCGATAACACTGGTGTACTTATCCTCAGTGAAATGGCAGGAGCCGCAGTAGAGATGACAGATGCTATTCAAATCAACCCGAATGATTCGGAACAAATAGAGAATGCTATCTGTCAGGCCCTGGAAATGCCGGCAGAGGAACAAAAGTTACGTTTGCAGCGTATGCAGAAGATATTGTCCGTACAAACAGTCAATAAATGGGCTGCCGACTTTGTAAATGGACTGGACATGACTTGTATGAAGAACGATTCGTTACGGAAAAAACGTATCACTGCAGCAACCATTGCGCAAATCAAGCTGAAATACAATCAGGCAAAACAACGCCTGATCTTGCTGGATTACGACGGAACACTGGCAGCACTCAAGGCACGCCCCGAGGATGCGAAACCGACTCCCGAACTTATTTCTATTTTACAGCAGATGACTGCTGATCCCTCCAACCATATTGTCATCAATAGCGGACGGGATCATTTTACATTAGAGAAATGGCTCGGTTCGCTCCCTGTCTGCATGGCAGCCGAACATGGAGCTTTCTATAAGGAAAATGGTGTATGGCACAAAAATATAAAGAAATTGGAATGGGGCACCGGACTTCAGTCCATCCTGCAAATGTTTGTGGACAAAACTCCCCGTTCGCGACTGGAAGTAAAAGAGACGGCACTGGCATGGCATTACCGCGAAAGTGATGCCTGGTTGGGAACTTTGAGGGCACAACAGTTAGTCAATGTACTAATTTCTATTTGTACCAGACAAAAGTTACAAATCCTGCAAGGGAACAAGGTCATTGAAATCAAATCGCCAGACTACAACAAAGGATCGGAAGTAAACCGGTTGTTATCCAACAAGCGCTACGACTTTGTGATAGCAATGGGAGACGATACGACAGATGATGATATGTTTCAGGCTTTGCCCTTAAATGCCGTTACTGTCAAAGTAGGCAGTATTTCGGAAATAGCCAATTACAATTTACCGTCTCAGACCGATGTACTTCCTTTCTTGCAAGCCATTATAGGCAGACAAAAGGGAAGCGGTACCAATACTAACAGCACGGTGAAAAAACGGCTTGCCTCCGCTCTCGACTTCTTCAAGGATTTATTGAAAACTAAATAAAACAACCGTTATGAATACTCTGAATTATGGTATAACAGGCAACTGCCGTACAGCAGCCCTTATTTCCGAAACAGGAAATATCGAATGGTTATGCTTTCCCGATTTCGACTCCCCTTCCATCTTCGCGAGTCTGCTCGATCGCGAAAAAGGAGGAAGCTTCGGGTTCGAGGTATCCGATGATTACCGGATTACTCAAAGCTATGTACCTCATACTAACATTCTTTCTACACAATTCTCCTCCAGAGAAGGAGAATTCGTTGTTCTCGATTATATGCCCTGCTATCGTTCCAAAGACGGTACAAGCCACTATCTGCCGGCAGAATTATATCGCTATATACATTGGCTGAAAGGGAAGCCCCGATTCAAAGTGAATTATCAACCGGCTCCTGACTATGCACGAGGCAAAGTGATTCTCAACATCACCTCTCAGTATATAGAAACATATTGTTCTTCCGAGAATAAAGACAGACAATATCTATATGCCTCCCTGCCATTGCAGGATATTGCCGGAAAAAAAGAGATAATACTTGAGAAGGATGAATTCCTGTTACTCTCTTATAATGAGAAAGTAATTCCGATCGACATTGAACGGGAGAAAATCGAATATTGCCGTACCCTTGTATACTGGTTAAACTGGACAAACCGGGGGAAAAAATACACCTTATACAATGATGTAATTGAACGCAGCCTGTTGGTGCTGAAACTTATGTCATATTATAACGGGGCAGTACTTGCAGCAATAACAACCAGCTTACCGGAGTCGGTTGGTGACGTACGAAACTGGGATTATCGCTTTTGCTGGCTCCGAGATGCATCTATGGCCATTGAAACAATGTTTCAGACAGGACATACCGGTGCAGCCAAACGTTTTATGAAATTCATTCAGGCAACTTTCGTAGCCAAGCACGACTACCAGATAATGTATGGCATCCGCGGCGAGCGTAAATTAACAGAAGTGATGCTTAACCATCTGTCCGGCTACAAGAACTCCGTACCTGTGAGAATAGGCAATGACGCCTACCACCAAAAGCAAAATGACTCCTTCGGGTATCTGATGGACTTAATTTATCAATATTACCGACTGATGCCCGGCACTCTGGATGAAATAGAAGATATGTGGGAAGTGGTGAAAAGTATTCTGGCAACTGTAATAGAGAACTGGCAAAAGCCTGATAAAGGCATCTGGGAAATCAGAGGAGAGAAACAACATTTTGTATCTTCGAAAATAATGTGCTGGGTAGCTTTAGATCGTGGAGCAAAAATCGCAGGTATGCTGAATAAATATAACTACAGCGAACGCTGGCAACAGGAAGCAGACAAAATCAGAAAAGACGTGATGCAGCACGGGTGGAACGAGAAGCTCCAGAGCTTCACACAGACTTATGACAATCAAGCTATGGACTCTTCTTTATTGTTAATGGAACCTTATGGATTTATTGAAGCAGATGACATTCGCTACCATAAAACAGTAGAGTCCGTAAAGAATGCACTTTTCCACAAAGGGCTGATGTATCGCTATAATAATGAAGATGATTTCGGTTTACCCACTTCCGCCTTTACTATTTGCACATTCTGGCTTGTACGAGCCTTGTTCGTCACCGGAAAGAAGGAAGAAGCACGGTGTTTGTTCGATGAAGTATTGAAATATTCCAATCATCTGGGATTATTCAGTGAAGATATTGATTTCGACACAAAAGAGCAATTAGGAAACTTTCCACAAGCCTATTCACATCTGGCATTAGTGAATACTGCTATTTTATTTGCGGAAGAAGAGAAAAGACTGGCTTTTATCCGCCCTTAATTTAAATCCTGTTTCTTCTAAAGAAGCGTTGAAGAAAACATGAAATCATTTCCTAAACCGCCAAAACACAGAAATCCCCGCCAGTCAATAAAGACTAGCGGGGACTCTTAAAAACGGCGGCTACCTACTCTCCCACTGTTACGCAGTACCATCGGCGTGACG